>Ga0181420_1000080_pt1 | contig 32408 bp, 34 predicted proteins | sample 43SPOviralmetaG_FD_130145 | JGI IMG/M metagenome (GOLD analysis project Ga0181420, IMG submission 130145) | Marine viral communities from the oligotrophic San Pedro Time Series (SPOT) site, San Pedro Channel, CA, USA - 43 SPOT_SRF_2013-05-22 | ecosystem: Environmental > Aquatic > Marine > Strait... | reverse complement strand
ACCTATCCATTCTTTTCATCCATTTAATCCATTCTCTAAATGCATTTGGATACTTTATATCTATATTCAAATAACCTATTGCTTCTGGCATAGTTAAATGAGATTCTATTTGTGGTTTAAACTTATCAGGTATATTCTTTATACTCATATAACTTGGTATGTCAACCATTGAGTTATATGGATACTCTCCAAACCTTTCTCTATGCCATTCATAAATTTCTGTTGTGTCTACAACATTTGTTATGCTAGTAGTCATGTTACCAACTATCCTTGTAGGTATTCCTAGTTCCATTCCTTGTAAGTTATCTAATGTAGATAATAATATATCCCACTTACCTGGAAATCTAAGATACTCAAACTTATCTTTGATGCCGTCTATACTGCAACTTATCTCAATACTTTTAAATGCTTTCCACAGTTCTTGTAAACGTTCTGTGGGAGTGTTTGTTGCATTGGTGTTATAATATAACGTAATGTTTTCGCTTCTACCTATGTCTACTAAATGCTGTAACAGTTCAAATTGTGTAACATTCAATAATGGTTCTCCACCAAAGAATTCTATGTGTTTTACATTATCACATATAGGAGCATAGTCAATCATATTAACATGTTGTGGTCTATCATTTGCTATGTATTGTCCACGTGTATTGTATTCTTTAAGATAAAACATTCCTTCTTTATCAAACTGATTGCTGTCATGAGCACCACAACTTCTACATGCAAGATTACATACATTACTTGACTTAAATGTTATTGACATTGGACCATCTATCCATTTGCCACTAACAATTAAATCTTCATAAGCAGTAGGATTATATGAAATTGTTCGTTGTCTTAGACTTTCTTTACCAGCACGTTCTTCTTGCCAACATCGTTCGCATACGTCTGGCTGTTTATTATCTATAAAGTCTTGTCTGAGTTGATTAAGTTCTTTGCTATTCCATTTGTTTTTTGGACTTAATCCAGGTTGGGGAATGTCTAAGGCACCATAGGCACAAGGACTATTCTTGTGTCTTACTTCGGGTCTAGTCGAGATAAAAGGTGCAATACAAAAATTGCTAGGTATGTTTTTAGGTATTTTTAAAGTCATCAGCAATATTTATCTTATGTATTGCTGGTGCTGGAGGCTGTTGTGGCGTGTCAAATGCTTGTAGTACTCTTGCTACATCATCTTTTGATTCGAAATATAAGATCCATTGCTCTCCCATATCTTTGAGAACACAATATTGTCCTATAGCATTATCATATAACCATTCGCATACTTCCCAGTCATCTGTAATGAACTTATTGCTTAACATATTAGCAAACTTATCAGTACCAGTTAATGCAGTAAATTCTGCTTCAGTTAATTTATTGAATCGCTTAATTGTCATTTTTGATAATCCTTCCAAGATATTAATCTAAATTGGTCATTGCCTCTATCAGACACATGATGGTTAACTCCATACAACCAACTATCTTCTGTTCCTAGTTTGCCCTCGTTAATTTTACTTGCAATAAAGTCTGCCCATTTCAAAGGCTTTGCATTGGAGGCAGGACACACACCATATGCATTAATATCATTGTTCCTGTTGTTCCATATAATCTCATAGTCCAATGCCCTAAGATTTTTATACATGTGAAGATGTTTCCAATTTGGATTATGGTCTGCTGATATCTGACTAGTAATGTAGCAGATATTTCCTGTCCATCCTTGTTTTACTAGCCATTTACTAATACATGTTTTAAAGAAGAGTTGATCTCTATTATCCATCCACCACTTATTAAATACTTCAAACGAATCCTCATAACCCATATCACTTTCTATTTCAAACGTGGGACCTACATTAATATTGTATATTATAGTATCAGGTAAATCTAATTCTTCTAACTGCTTAATTGTTTGACCAATTAACTTTGGGTGATAAAATATTTGTTGAATGTTTTTAAGGGGATTCTTTTGCCTACCAAACGACTCAACTGTACCAGGCAGATGAGATATTATCTGCTGAGACCAATCTGATGTTGCACCAAAGAACCATGTAGACATTATTTCTTTTCCGCTGTTTCATAGGGTACAGTAGTACCAAAGGGTGATTGTGGAACTTTACCACCGTATCCACCACCATGTACAATAAACAATGTATCACAGTAGTTTTCATCTCCCCAACTATCCCAAGGGTAACCATCTGTGAACATTACAAACTTCTTAGGCACAATACCTTCTTCTTTGAACCAGTCGAAACAACAATCAAAGTCAGTACCGCCGCCACCTGCTGGCTCATACTCTAAAAACTCTTCCATGTTATGCATAGTAAATACTTGTGGATTATGAACTTCTGTATCAAAGCAGAATAAATGTATTCTAAAATCACTGTATTGATCCATAACACCTTTAGTTTCACTAAGGATATCTCTCATCATAGTATCTGTCATAGATCCTGATGTATCAATACCTAGTGCAATATCAATTGTGTTCTCTCTATCCAACCCAGGCATCCATATACCTTGGTCGATACCTTTACGTGAAGGTGTGTTGAAGTTGTAATCACTTTTAATAACTGATTGTATTTCTTGTGGTAACAGTTCTCTCCAACTAAGTTGTGGTTGAACTAAACTATCAACAAGTCTTTTAACACCACTAGGTAAGTTACCTGCACCAGCCGCCTTTGCCGCCTGGATAGTAGCATTCTTAAATTGTTCTTTGATAGTACGTTTTTCTTCAGCAGTATATCTAGCAGGGCCTTTGCCTTCTTCATCACCCTCGCCATCTTGATTACCTTCTGGACCAGAGCCTGCATCATCATCACCGTCATCCATATCTAAATGAACATCAAGTGTTGACATATCTATAACACGACCTTCTTCTTCAGCCTGCTTAAATAAGTCTGCATAAACTTCTTCTGAAGTCCAACGTTGGTATTTCCAATCAAAACATATATCAACTAGTGCAATCTTCTTACCAACATTACCTTCTACAAGATCCATGTTCACAACATAGTCATTTGCAATGTTCCAAAGTAAAGGATTCTTATCGCCCCTACGACCAAAGTGGTCATAAACACAATGCTCTACTTCATGTCCACATAAGAATACAAGTTCCTCTTGATCCAATGCATCAATAAAGTTTCTATTGTAGTAAAAGAATTTGCCATCAGTTGCGGCAGTTGGACACCATTCAGTAGCATCTTTAAACTCTAACCTACAAGCCAAGTTGCCATAAAAAGGACAATGCAATAGCATGTTGATACGAGCCGCAATTAAACGATCCTCAATCTCAGCCGTTGTCTTAGTTGTTTCTGGAATATTAGCAAGTGCCTTGTGAGCAGTATCTGAGGGTGAACCTTCAGTAACTTTGGGACTCTTAGTTGCTTGGTGTAAAACTGTCATCTTCTATATACTCCTAAATATATAAACATATTATACGTTTATTTACCGGTAAAGTCAACCTTTTTTTTACTTATTTTGGCCCTATCCTGTGGTAAATACACACATGAACAGCATTAAAAATGTGATTATATGTGGTGATTCTTTTGCTACTATCGATAAGGATCAAGTATTAGAAGAACAATGGGCTCACATGCTGGGTAATATAACCCTAGGAAGAACAGGTGCTTGTACTACATATATCAAAGCCCAAGTGAAGTATGCTGTAGAACAACTAAATGCAGATAAACTTGTCATTTGGTCTACTACACCCGATAGGTTTATATTTCCTATTACTCCTATCAAGCCTACTACAAATACCAGACCAAACTTTGGGCCAAATGGATACATGCCAGAGGATTGGGCAGATGAATTGCAATCAGCAGGACCTATACTGGCAAACACTATTGAAACAAACTTAGATGCTCGTGAGATTAACTATGAGTATCCAGACTACAATCCTATGTGGGCAAGTGATATACTATTAAACTTTTCTGTGCCTAGTGGTCCTTGGAATAAACGACAGAAGCATTTAACTGAAGGTCAATACAAAGCCTTTAGAGCCTACCTATTATATCTATCTGATCCAGAACTACTAAGAACAAAACGTAATAATTTAATGGAAAGCATTTACTATTACTGTATGAAGTCTAAAATAGAAACTATTATAGTTGATGTATGGTCAAATGAATCTGATAGTACTAATCCCAATTGGTGGGATGATGTAATGGATGCTGATAACATAACTATTGTAGATGAATTTCCTAATAATGTTTTGAATAAGGATGACTATATATTCGGAATCAAATCACCTAGCAACCATCTTCTACCTGAAGTACATTCTAGGGTAGCCAAATACCTACAAGAAATTTAAGCCAAAAAAAACCTCCCTTGCCTTGCGACTTGGGAGGGTAAAACACGTTATCGTTTGTAGGAGTAACGATGTAGGATACAACAACGGTTTTAATTGACTATTAAGAACCTGCTGGGAATAAGTATTTCCAGTAACGGTCCTTGAACTCCTTTTTACCTGCTAGTTTACGAGGCTTAATATCAATGTCATGGTCACTAAGAACAGTCTTAGCAGAGTATATAACTAACTCTGGTTCAAAGTTATCCATAATAAAGTCAAAGAAGTAGTCCACACCTTTATCAAATGCTTTCTCATCATCCTTACCTTGGAGTTCTGCTAGTTCATAGCATAGTCCTACAGCGAATGAATACTGAGCTGACTTTTCTTTGATGTTAAGTTTCTTAACTTGTCCGTTAAGTACATCTTCTGGATTAGGTAACTGGCTACTAATCTTTCTGTGTTCACAGAACTTAATAGCCATACCTTCACCAATTGCTCCTGCAACTTCCGCCTTCTGTTGGAAAGCAGATGCAGTATCAAAACCTTCTGTGTTAAGTATTTCACTTACATAGTTCCACGAACGAGGTGTAGCAAATGATTGACTTGATGTCTTAGGATCAAAGTCAAACAAATCTGCTTTACTATATGTAAGGTAACCAATAACATCTTGGTGTACTTTATTATTGGTAGCCCAAATGCTCCAATCTTCAAAGTTCACTTCCATGTTAATATGTCTAAATCTGTTTGCCAAAGGACTTGGCATTCTATATGTAACACCTCTATCGGTCTCTCTGTTACCTGCCGCTACAATTTTAACATTGCCTGGCATAGTATATTGACCAATCTTACCATTCAATACTAATTGGTAAGCCGCCGCCTGTACACTTGGAGGTGCAGAGTTCAACTCATCTAAAAATACTACAATAGTATCATACTGGTCAGCCAACTCTTGTGTTGGAAGGTCAGCCGGTGGTGCCCACTCCATTGTATTTGTTTCTGGATTACGGAACGGATAACCTCTAAGGTCAGTTGGTTCCATTAGTGCAAGACGCATGTCAATCATGTAAGCATTACCTATCTCACCTGAATCAACAATTTGTTGTACTAACTCTGATTTACCAATTCCGGGAGGACCCCATAAGAAAATTGGACGTTGTGCCTTCATCGCTCTAAGAACGATATCTTTTGTGTCACTTGGACGAACTTGTAAAGTTTCCATATTTATTACTCCTACGTAATGTTATTATTTCCTAACTATGTATACTATTATACTGATATTTTACTCAAAGTCAACCTTTTTTTGTAAATCTACCCAAATTTTCTGCAATTTATCTCGTAAATCTGCCATTTCTTCCACTTTCATCTCTGCATTTAGCCTAAACATCATGCGTTCTATGTTCTTTATATATTCAAAACTTAAATCTAGATAGTCTTCGCATTTTTGTATGTGTTCATCTAGTTCTTCTACACTGAACTCGCCTACAAGTTCAAGCTCACTATCATCAAAATCACCTGTACTGAACAATTTACTTGCTAAGTCTGGCTTCTCTTCATATAAAAATGATTCAAATTCTTTTCGCTGTTCTGGGCTTAATTGTCCAACTAGGTCATCAAGAACCTCTCGAACGATTAAGCCAATCATCCTAGGGTCTTGTTCAGGGGTAGACTTTGTGGGGAAAGGAATAACATTATCTCTGTCATTCCCATCGCCGTCTTTCTTGTCTACCATACTCGAGTGTTTACTGTGATAATTTCACCAACTTCAGGTTTGAAATCTCTGTGAACATTTACTCTTGTGCCATCTTGTAGAGTACCTGTGATACCATACCCAATAACTACTGGAGCATTGTAAGGTACTGTATTAATTACAGTCTCTATACGACACTCTGTACCTTTATGGTTTTCATGATCCATGTTATTACCAATCCTATTACCTAATAGTCCAGCAACAATTTTACCTGCATCACTGGCACCTAGTTCGTCTGCAATAGCAACACCAACACCTGCACCAATTAATCCACTAGTAGAGCCAAATCCACGTTCTGTTATTTGTTCAAGAACTCCTTTTGAATTCCTTCTATAACATACTTCCTTTCTGTTCTCTACATCTTTGTATACAGTTCTAAGGCTAGTAAGTTCATTGACATGGTCAACTGTCATTGTTTGTTGAAATACTTGTTCACTCCACGCAACTGGTGAAAGTACAAACATAAGCATACTGATTAAAATTAAATTTATATATCTATTTCTATTATTCATAAAATTACTCCATTTATTAACTCTAAGTACTTATTATTGCACCTTTTGAAACATAAGTCAACCTTTTTCTGCCACAAAAAAAGGCAGTTTCCTGCCCTTTTTCCACTTGTCATAGTCGTGCTATCTACACTTCATATGTTATTGTATAGTTTTTCAGTGATTCTATGACAATCACTGTTACATTAGTCCATATCATATTGCTCCTCATGATACTTATTTGTAATTTGGTGGGCCCGACTGGATTCGAACCAGTGACCTATCCGTTATGAGCGGACTGCTCTAACCTACTGAGCTACAAGCCCTAATTGGTGCCCGGAGACGGACTTGAACCGTCAAGACCTTACGGTCGGCAGATTTTAAGTCTGCTGTGTTTACCAATTTCACCACCCGGGCATTAATTATTATAAACTTAAATCCTGATAATCATCGTCATCTAATGTTTCTGTGACATCACAAGGTACAAGTTTGATCCTTCCTTCCTCATGCATTACAATGTACAAGTCTCCAACACTAGACTTAATATGATTTAATGTTAATTCCTCGTCCATTATAATTGTTCCATCTGGTGTAACATCAAAATGATAATCTATAAATTTCACGTTACGGTTCTCCATTATATTTCTTATTGTTTGGCGTCCTCGGCAGGACTCGAACCTGCAACCCTCGGCTTAGAAGGCCGATGTTCTATCCAGTTGAACTACGAGGACAATTTGGCAGACGAGTAAGGATTCGAACCTCAATCGCAAGGTTTTGGAGACCTGCATGTTACCATTACACCACTCGCCTAATAAATCTGTTGCTGATTCCTTTGCTTGATTGCTTAAAGTCCAACTATAATAACACCTTTGCGATGTAAGTCAACCTTTTTTTTGCCAAAAAAAAAGCACTCCTAAGAGTGCTTTTTAATGTTAATTACTTAACTCGGTTTATGTATTGTAAACATATTCAACTGTTACTGTTGCCGCACCAGCAGTGGCTACTGCCGCTGTTGATCCGTTTGACTGTACAACGTCTAGTTGTAAAGTTGTACCAGATGTTAAGGCTTCCATTCCTAAGTCAAGTACATAAGTACCTGTTACTGTAGGATCAGCCTGAGCCGCTGTTACATAAGTAGTTTCACTACCTTCATTATCAGTAATCTTAAATCCATCTACTGAACCACCTGAGAAAGCAGTTGTTACTTTAATAACTGCTTTATTGGCAAAGTAGTTTCTGCCACTTACACTTGGGATCGCACCAATTGTAAATACAGAAGTAGAACTATCTGCTGTTGCAGTTGCTCTAACAATACCATCATCCTGTGCTACTACTTGTGAGTCAACGTATGCTTTAACACTTTGCTGTGTTGGAACTAATGTTGCACTATCACTAGCCATGTTGTCTTCATCGACAAATGCTGTAATAGTAAGTGCACCATCACTCAAACTTGCAAATGTTACAGTACCTGCTTTAAGATTAGCATCTGCTAATGTTAAATCACCTGTACTTGAACCCGTTGCTGATGTTGTTGCAAACTGGAATTGGTCAGCACTTTCGTCCCACCCAAAGAATGCATTATCATCGTCGCCTCTTTCAATAACAATACCAGCATCGCCTGACGCAGAGCCAGTAGATCCTGTACCAAGTTCTAACAGTTTGTCAGAAATTGTTGTGTTAGTTGAAGAAACAGTAGTTGTTGTACCATTAACTGTTAAGTCACCTGACAATGTTAAGTTAGTTGCTCCAATGTTTGTTACACCACTTAAAGCACCACCTGTCATTGTAGCAGTTCCGTCAGTTATTGATCCACCTTGTACTGCACCTGAGAATGTACCTGCAACCATACCAGTTAAACTAGTATTTAGGTCTACAGTTAAAGTATCTGTTGCACTAGCGGCTGTAGTAATATTATTACCACCTGCTATGTCAACAGTATCTCCACCTGCTACAGTTTGTGAACCTGAATCACCTGTTAATGTCCAAGAAGTAGAAATAGAGGCTGTTGAAGCCGCTGTTACCCTACCTTGAGCATCAATAGTAAGTACTGGAATAGCCGTTGTACTACCATAACTTGCGGCTGTTACCGCTGTGTTATCTAGTGTTACAGTTAGTGTGTTACCACTACCTGATGTAGTTAAGCCTGTTCCACCTGCTATTGTTAGTGTTTCAGTATCAAAGTCAATTGCTAAACTACCAGTTGTCGCATCGTCTGTAAAAGCCAATGTGTTACCAGTATTTACTGCAAGGATTTGGTCGTCAACGTATTTCTTAACAGATTGTTGAGTTGGAACTAATGTTGCACTATCTGAAGCCATATTGTCTTCATCAACAAAAGCCGTTACAGCAATAGTACCATCACTTAATGATCCAAACTGTACGACTCCAGAAGCAGTTACATCAACACCGGAAAAATCTCCGCCTGTTATTGTTGCTGTTCCGTCACTTAATGTTCCGCCTTGTAATGTTCCTGAACCAGTTACGTTTACTAGTCCGGAAGTAATACTACCTGAACTAATTGTTACTGTTCCATCTGTTAAACTTCCACCTGTTACTGCACCACTAAATGTTGCCGCAACACCTGATGTAATGCTACCAGAAGCAATGCTTAAAGCACCGTCTGTGATAGTACCAGCAGTTGTAAATCCGCCTGCTGTCATTGTTCCACTTACTGTAGGAGCATTTACTAAGCCAATTGTAATAGCATCGTTTGAAACAGTTGTTTCAATTTCGTTACTAGTACCTGCAAAGTTTAATGTACCACCAGTTGTGAAGGTGTCGTTTGATCCGCTGTCAGCACTTAATGTGAATGAAGAACTAATACCACTAATTTCAGTATCAACGTATGCTTTAATACTCTGTTGAGTAGCACCTGCTGTTGCTGAGTTAGTAGACATATTGTCTTCATCTAAGAATGCTGTAATTGTTGCACCACTGGCACCAGTGAATGAAGAACCTGTAACTGCCGCGGCAGTAATTGCTCCTGTTCTTAATGCACTTGCTGTACCTGTGAAAGTGTTTGAGTTTTCTGTAGCATCTGCTATGAAAACAAATTCACTTGCTGAATCGTCATACCCAAAGAAACCTTTCTTTGCGTTTGATCCATCGTGCCAATTAAATTTAATACCTCTGTCTAAGTTGTCGTCTGAGCTAATGCTCGGATCACCTACTTCAAAAATAGGATCGTCAACTTGAACAGTTGTACTGTTTACTGTAGTAGTTGTTCCATTAACTGTTAAAGTTCCTGAAACTACTGCATCACCAGTAATTGTAACCGTTGATGATGTAATATCATCTGAGTTAAGTGTACCTGTTACTGTCAAATCGTTTCCGATTGTTACGTCATTTGGTAAACCAATTTGTATTTGGTTATTTGAAACTGTTGTTTCTACTTCGTTAGTCGTACCTGCAAAGGTTAATGTGTCAGTTCCTAATGTTACTGCATCATTACTTCCGCTGTCCGCCGCAATGGTTAATGCTGTAGATATAGCCGCAGTACTCGCCGCTGTTATTCTACCTTTTGCATCAACTGTTAGCACAGGAACTGCTGTAGCACTACCATAACTTGCCGCACTAACACCAGTATTATCTAGTGTTGTAGTTAAAGTTATGTTCTGGCTACCATCGAATGAAGTCGCTGTCGCGTCAACGTCGCCATCGATTGTAATAGTTCTTGCTGTTGCTAATGCTGTTGCTGTATCTGAATTACCAGTTACATCACCAGTTATTGCACCACTGGCATTAATTGTTGTAAAAGACCCTGCCGCCGCAGAGTTGGCACCAATAACTGCGCCGTCTATTGCGCCACCATCGATGTTTACACTATCACTTGCCTGTGTTGAAATAGTTCCTAGTCCCAATGTAGTTCTAGCCGCTGATGCATCTGCATCATCGATTATGGATCTACCAAACGAAGATATGTCGGAGGATGCAAATGTGTTAGCACCTGAAGTGTAGATAATTTTGTCTTGTGCTACTGATGTTAAACCAGTACCACCTTTGGTTGTAGCAATCGCTGTACCTGACCAGGTACCTGCTTGAACCGTTGCAAACTCTACGTCCTCTAATGCTGAGCCGTTGTCCTTGAATTGGAATTTGTTATTAGAAGAATCATAAACTACGAAACCTCCACTCTTTCCATACTGAACATCTGCGGCAACACCTTTGATTCCAAAGTTTTTTATATTCGCCATCTTGTTACTCCTTAAGGATTATATATCAATATTGATGTACAAGAACGTACCTATCGTACGCATTTATACTACTATATTTATCGTATCTATATGTTAATTGGGGGTTACGCCTAGACGTATGTAACTGTGATTTTACCCGCTCCAAGTGTGGCTCCGGAGTGAGTAATCTTTGCTCTAAGAGTGAGTTCGTTGTTCTGGCTACTTGGGTATACATAGTTAGGATTAGCAGTATAAGTACCGGAAGCACTTAGGTCACTATCATCTCCTTCCATGTATGCATTAATATCACCAGTGTCTCCTACTTCGATAATAGGTGTTGTGCCTGTGAAGTTACTGTATGGTGTAGTTATTTCAACACCAATATCTACAATTTTTGCTCCAGGTGATATGTTGCCTAGTGATACTGTTTCAACACCACCAAAGCCTCCGCCTGGTGTTGCTAAAGTGTATGTTAATGTTTGAGCATCAGTTGCCGCACTATCTTGGTTACCAATTTCAACCCATGAACTACCATCATAAACATACATTGCCCATTCGGCATCACCACTATCAGTAACATAAGCCATGTCACCTACTTGTGGACTTAGTGCATCTCTACCGGCTATGTTTGCAACCACTGTAGTACCAGCACTTCTAACTCCATGCTCTACATAAAGTCCTAAAGGAAACTGTCCATTGTGTACACTTGTTAATCCAAAGTCAGCAATAGGTGTGCCTGTCTTTTCTTCTAAGTCAATTGGGCCACCATCTGTTCTGGTAAGTCTTAAAAATTTACCTGTACTTGCTACTGTGGTTGTAGGTATTCCTGTTACACTATTGTCTCCAGCAAACACTACACTTGATTGTGCATCTGATTGTACATTAAAAATGTTTATAGCATTTCCACTTGCTTCTTGTAATTTTATTTGTCCAGTACCTAATACTTCTGTGGTTAAGTTGGTTATGTTTAACGCATCAATAGTAGACTTAATGTCTGTGCCGTTAGCAATACCGGCTCCATATTGTGCATTACCACTTGGACTTGTTGTTACGTTTATTAATACATTACCTGCACCAGTATTAATATTAGCACTAAATGGTATGTATCCACCTAATATACCATAACTATAATCACTTGTATCTGATGTTGCACTTGTTGGTGCAGGTGCTTCAGTGGCTGTAACAGATGTATTAGATGCATTGTTTATGTCTGTAACTGCATTTGCAATACTTGTTCCAGTACTTAGTGTTACATTAGTACTGTTAATTTCCATTACATTATTTAGAGTAGTTGTAGCATTAGATATGTTTCCTGTTGCTATTGAACTTACTGCGTCCTTAATCTTTAAGAACATTATTTTACCTGTATCAGTAGTAGTTAAGTCGCCGTCTGTGTCAGCATATATAAAACTACCTATACTTCCTGGCAAAGCAGGATTGAAATCTATAATTTGATTTTGTGGTTTAACTTTAAATCTATCTGGGCCTGGCCCTACATAACTAACAACACCAATTGTTCTAGAGATTGTAGATGCATTTGCTTTTTCATAAGTACCACCTTCTGAAACTACAACAACATCTCCTCTAGCAAAAGTGTGTCCTGTCTTTGCTAATGGATAATGTTCTGCTGGATTCATATATTCAAATCTACTAACAATGTTAGGGAAGAAGTCTGAACTTACAACACTTGCTGGCAGAGGATCTATCATAGGTTTACCTTCGCCATTTAGTGTAAACAATACTCCTGTACCTGGTACACTGAATATAGGTGAACCTGTACTACTTCTAAACACGTTATATCTATCTATATCTTCTGCAACACAAACAACTGTGGTTGCATTCTTACTAGTAATTGAAACAATCTGGAGGCATTTTCCATCCTGTGAGCCTGCCACCCAGTCACCAACACTTACGTCCATGCCGTTATATTTTCTACTCTCTCTTGTTTTATGAGAACCATGTGAATATTCTGTAACAGTAAATGTTAAAGTATATTGATATGGTTTTGCTGAGCCGCCACCTGACCACCAAGGATCACCTTCGCCGTCATTGTGTTCCCAATTCTTATATGCAGATGCAGATGTATAAGACAGTTGTAAAACCTTTGCTGGTTTGTATACGTCTAATGTTGAATCTGCACTTTTATTAAATATTGTTTCTGCCATGGTTATTAACTACCCATTATAAAGTATATCCAAGCATGACTTGTTTGTCCAAAGCCACTGCTTGATCCTGTTTCAGAACGTGTCAAACTCATTGTTACGTTTGCACTTCCTAAGGTACCATGTGGACTGCCACTACCATCTAATTTCAATGTAGTATTAATCGCACTTTGTATCTGACTTTTTATATTATACTCTGAGGTAGATTGGCTATAACCATAAGCCGTAATTCCTAATGGTGGATGATTATAGTTTCCACCAAAGTCAACTATAAATTCGCAACTGTTTGAAGCCGCATTATTAACTGTAACATTTCCTAGATTAGTACTCTTATCACTAATACCTCCAGTACCTTGAGCAGTATCTATTGCACCTGCTGAAGTATAATATATTTTAAAGTATTCATAACTTGTTCCGGAGCCGCCACCACCGCCACCACTTATGTTTACATTAGCAACACTAGTAATCCTACCACTAGAATCTATTGTAAACTGTGCTGACTTGGTAGCACTACCGTATGTTCCTGCTGTTGCTCCTGAGTCTGTTATACTAATAGCACCACTAGAGAATGTAACTCCTGTGCCACCACTTAGATAACTTTCTACATTAGCATCACCATAATTGCCCGATACACTTGCCAGTGTGCTTGTTAAGTCTACGTTTCCTGATTGTCCAGTTAAACTAATTACATTTCCTGATATTGTCATATCCTGACTATCAGTTTCAGATGTTATGAATGAACTTAAATCTGGTGGTGTAAATGTATAAACACCTGTCCCGTTGTTGTATCCTAAACTACCACTACCACTTGCTGATGCTGTAGTAACACTAAAGTCTGTTAGTGCCGCTCCACCACCATCTGCACCAGCGGCTCCAGTTTCTCCTACTGGTCCTCTGATGTTTCCAACATTCTGTGTGCTGGAATTACTATATGTTAGTGTTAAATCGTTACCTGACAATGCTACTGATGTAATACCGTTACCATCAGTACCTGCCGCTCCTGTTGATCCTGTTGAACCTGCTGGTCCAGTATCACCTGTGCTACCTGCTGGCCCTTGAGGTCCTGTGGCTCCTAAACCACTTAAATCTAATGTAGTACCATCGTATGTTAAGTCACTTCCGCTTAATGCTATAGTTGGTCTACTTGTTAAATCTGTAAATAGTCCGCTTGTTCCTACTGTAGAAAGCGAACTTGTATCTGCCTTTAAGGCAATTGAATTTGTTATTGTTGTACTAAAGTTTGCATCGTCACCTAGTGCCGCCGCTAATTCATTTAGTGTATCTAATGTGCCTGGAGCACTATCAGTTATTGCCGCTACTATTGTTGACTGCGTTGCATAGCCTTGATTACCTAAGTATGTTGCAACATTACTGTCACCATAGTTACCACCACCTGTTGCTATTGCACTTGTTAAGTCTACTGTTCCGCCACTAGTTAATGTAATTACATTACCTGAAATACTTAAATCTTGTGTATCAGTATTAGTATCTGCATCTGCTGAATTAATCCATGCACTACCATTGTATTTTAATACTTGTCCACTTGTTGGACTTGTTATAGTTACATCTGTTAATTCTGGTAAAGTATCATGTGAAGTTTTTAATACACTTAAATCTATTGAATTGCCATCACTAATACTAATTGTACTTGTACCAGCATTCCAACTTAGTGATTGTGTACTTCCACCGCTTTGTGCTACCCAGTCATAGTCTGAACCATTCCAACTTAATACTTCTCCTGAACTTGCTGTACTTGTATTAAGATGTACATCAACATTTGCATCTGCATAATTTGTTCCGCCACCGCCACCAGTGTTATTGTCATCTGCTGGTGCCCAACTAGTACCATTGTATTTTAATACTTGTCCGTTAGTTACACCTGTTGTGGCTACGCCTGATAAGTCATCTAATGTAAGTGAATCTAATGCTATAGTTACATTCTCATCACTTGCATCAGTTGATACTGTAATTTTGTTTCCGCCTCTAATGTCTAAGTCATTACCTGTTGTGGTATATGATGTAGTACCATTAGTAACAATAAGGTTACCAATTGAGTTGGATGATATAGCACTATTTGTTTCTGCTTTTGTATAAACATCACCTGCCTGAGCAAAGTTTGCCGCAGGTACTGATCCTAAGTTTTGTGCATTTACGGCTAAGTCTGCCGTACCTCTAAAGTATGTACTAAAAATTTGTGAGTACTTAGCAGTTGAATTACCTATGCTGTATAAATTGTTTATTGCAGGTTCATAGTTTGCATTAGTTGTTACTGCTACGGCAACGTGAGCATTAAAGTCTGCTCTATCTGTTTTACCAGTTATGTCAGTATTGTTTGCAAAACTTATTGTGTTTGAACCATCTGTAACTAATACTTGTCCAGCAGTACCATCTGCTGTAGGCATTGTCATGCCACCAAATGTTAAATTTGTACTAACTAAATTATTAGATGTAACTGTACCATCTGCTATTGTTACGTTTTGAGTACTACCTAGTATGCTTAATGTAGTTCCGTCATATAATAAGTTATCAGAACCATTTGAAATATTGCCATCTGTGTTTGTAACTAAAATTGTGTTTGCATTGGCTGTGCCTAATGCTAAAACACCTGATCCAACTACTGCATCAATAGTAATAACGTTGTCGTTAAGAGCTATTGTGGCATTTGAACCTGCTTGTAGTTTATAGAACTCTAAGTAAGAACCATCGTTTTGTTTGTATAAACCAACTCCATAAGTACCTACGTTTCTGCCTATTCCTGTGACACTTGCATTGGCACTAACTGCCGCTGTTTCATTTTTAAAAGATCCAGTCGAGGCATCATATACTAAGATTTGATTATCTGTTATACTGTCTATATTAAATGTTATGTTGTCATTAGTTCCAATTGGCATACTGTAATCCTGCTATGTTATAGCAGTATTTATCACTTTTGGAAGTTTTTGGCTGTTAAGCAGACATGCGGATATATGCTATCGAGCCATAATCCGTTAAGTATGTGGTGCCATCACCTAAATAAGACCTATCCATCTTAACTCTTAGGTATGTAAAGTTACCATTAATATTGTATGCTTCTGTACCTGTGAAGCCATCTGTACCAGTTGTTGGGAATGTTTTAAACCCTCCGGCATTAACACTTTGCCCACCTGGTATTTGGATTGGAAAGTAATCTGCATCTGTTGGAGTTAAAGATAATGTTCCTTCTACAGTAACTCTACCTTTAAATGCGGCATACTGTATAGCAATGGTGTGCATACCATCTGAGTAGCCGTAATAACTATCACCTTCTACTTTAGTTGTAGTAAGATTCATGTTGGATGCTGTTGATCCTTGCACTAAAACTGATTTTCTATTAATGGTCATAATTGTATTTATCGCTTTTAGTCATTTTTTATGATAATAACTCTGATAATATTTTTAATAACATTGCCTTTTTGTAGTTTCATAAAGAACTGTACGTCTTCGATATCCTTTTCATTCAAGTATGTATTCCGTGTGTTAGTTTTACTATCAGCAACACTCATTACATTATCACCTAAATCCTCAAAATACTTGTACCAATTACTGCTTTGGTGTGTTTGAGTAACAACATTGGCGGCTCCATATACTTCTGCAACCTGAGGCCAATCCCAAACAATCTTTGTATCATATGTTCCAAAGTATTTGTTTTTTCTTATTTCCCATTGTTCTAATGCATAGTTACTAGTAGAGTTAACCTTTTGTAATGCATCACAATGTGATTTACTAATTGGACCCATAATTAAATTTACTGCATCACCAAATATATACATAAACTCTTCGAATGCATCTAGTGTTTTAAAATACACATGCCTAGTATAGTTGTCTACTATCTTCATATGTTTGCTATGAAAGTCATCATGCACATATCTAACAATAGCCGCAGACTTATCTATGTCTGCATAATTGATACTATTACCAATTAATCTAACTTTGAAAGGGTATTGTGAATAGTATACTTTATCTGAGGCTACTATCTTACAATCATACTTCTTTGGGTCTAGTGGTTTCAATGTTTACTACTCCATCTATGTGCTGAACAGTAACAAATAAGTTTTTCATATCCCCAAATAGAATCTTTTTACTTAAAGGTTTCTTTAGTTCATTCTCGAACAATCTTTTTAATGGTCTCGCTCCCATTGATGGGTCGTATCCTTCATCTACAAAGTAACTAATTGCACTATTGTCTAACTCTATTGCAATGTTTCTCTCTTTTAATTGTTCATTAATTTCATCTTCTAGACGTTTTACAATCTTTTCAACAACAACTTTATCTAGTTTGTTGAATCTAATTACAGCATCTAGCCTGTTTCTAAACTCTGGTGTGAAGAAACTTTTAACTGCCGCAACGTCTGTGTCAACTTTAGTATTTTTACCAAAACCAATTTTAAGTTTCTCTGCATCTGCGGCTCCTAAGTTACTGGTCATTAACAATACAACATTAGTAAAGTCTGTCTTTTTACCTGTTGCTCCTGTTAAATGTCCATCGTCCATTACTTGTAATAGAACTTGCAGTACTTCTGGTGCGGCTTTCTCAACCTCATCAAGTAGTAATACACAATTAGGATTCTCTTCTACTGATGTAAGCAGTTGTCCTTGCCCCATTTTACCTTCAGCATGTCCAACGTATCCTGGAGGAGCACCAATTAGTTTACTCACACTATGTCTTTCTTGATACTCTGACATATCAAAACGTATTAGTTTGCTTTCTAATGCTACTGCTAATTGTTTTGCACTTTCTGTTTTACCTGTACCAGTTGGTCCTACTAATAAGAAACTACCCACAGGCTTGTTATCTTCTCTCAATCCGGATTTAGCAACTAGTATACTTTCAACAATGCTATCAATTGCTTCGTCCTGTCCATATACTTTTGTTTTGATTCTTTTATCTAAACTTTTATATCCTTCTGTGCTATCAACATCAATAACGTCTTTACCAATCTTACTCATCTTGCTTATAACATGAAGTATGTCATCTTGTTGTACTTCTGTTTCGCCTCTAAGTTTAGTTCTGGCTCCAGCGGCATCAATGATATCTACTGCCTTATCAGGAAAGAACTTATTCTTAATGTATCTGTCTGCTAAGTCTACACTCTTCTCTACCATGTCATCTGTGTATGTTACACTATGGAAATCTTCAAAGTAAGGTTTGAGTCCTATAGCAATTTTAATTGTATCTTCAACATTAGTAGGCTCAATGTCTATGCGTTGGAATCTACGCATTAATGCTTTGTCTTTTTCAAAGTGAGTTGCATACTCATCATTAGTTGTAGCACCCATAGTGAGCATCTTACCTCTTCCTAATACAGGTTTTAATAAGTTTGCTATATCAACATTGCTACTACCTGCACTACCGGCACCCATAATCATATGTATCTCATCAATAAACAAGATTATGTTTTTGTTCTTTTCTAAATTATCTAGTACAACTTTGATACGTTCTTCAAAGTCTCCTCTATATCTAGTACCAGCAAGTAAGGCTCCTATGTCTAAACTATATACAGTTTTCTCTTTAAGTGCATTTGGTACTTGACCTTCTACAATCTTTAATGCTAGTCCTTCTGCAATAGCAGTTTTACCTGTGCCAGGTTCACCTATTAGTAATGGATTGTTCTTTTTACGTCTAGCAAGTATGTGAACTAAATCATCTACTTCTTCCATTCTACCTATTAGTGGATCTATATCACTCTCTGCGGCTTTGTCATTCAAATTAATTAAAAACTCTTCTGCATCTTTCATAGCATCGCCAACAGTTTGATGCTTAGTTAAATATTCTATAAGTTTAAATCTATGTATGCCGTTAAGTTCTAGTAAATATCTAGCATGTGTATTCTCTTCTGAAAGAATACTAACAAGTAAGTCCATTGCATTTACTTGTTCTCTAGCACTAAAAATAACTTGGGCAAAGGCTCGTTGTAATACACGTTCAATACTTACAGTTTTCTTAGGTCTACCGTCATATGGTACTTCACCATGTAGTCCATTATAGTCTGTATCGTTTAAGTATTCGTGCAAGTCAGACTTAGCAACTTCCCAATCACATTCAATTTGTTGAAGTATGTCTGTTACATCAGTATCTTCCAGTAAGCAGTACACTAGGTGTTCTAGGGTTACATACTCATGTTTGTTGTCTGTTGCATAATTGACTGCACATTCTATTACATTATCTACGTTGCTCATACTACTATTTACATCTCCTTGTCAATAAATTCACTTAATTTTTGTAACTGTTTATCTGTTAAATTTGGTGTTGTTACATCTACAATAACAAATAGGTCTCCTATGCCTCTTCCTTGGGGGTTTGGCATACCTTTTCCTTGTAATTTTAATCTACCTTGTGGTGCCGTATTTTTTGGAACCTTTACCTCAAATTCTTTTCCGTCTAAATGTTGAAACCTTACAACTGAACCTGTTAATGCTTCTAAGTAATTTACTTGTACTTTGATAAACAAATTATCTCCGTCCCTTCCCCACTCATGTGGTTCATGTATATGCACTCTACATATTAAATCACCTGGTGGTAAACCTTGATGTTGCACAGGACCTTTACCACGCATTACAAATTTGGCACCTTGGTCAGTACCCATTGGTATAGTTAGTTTATACTTTGCATAACCTGTATCAATAACTTTTTCTGTGCCTACATAAACTTCTTCTAAGTTTACATGCACATCACATACTGCATCTGGATTACGTTGTGGTCTTCTTTGTTGTTGGAAACCTCCTCCAAATATGTCGCTAAATATATCTCCAAAAGGACTACCTTGTCCAAAAGGATCCTGTCCTTGAAAAGGATTTGGATTATCATACTGCTGTTTTTTGTCTGGATCGCTTAGTGTTTCGTATGCTTCTTGAATCTTTTTAAATTCCTCTTGGTCGCCACCTTTGTCTGGATGATGTTTACTCGCAAGTTTACGAAAGGCAGTTTTAATTTCCTTTGCATCTGACTGTGGTGTAACACCTAATGTTTGATAGTGATCCATGACTTAATTATATACTAGTGCTATAAGAAAGTCAAGTTAAAACTATGCTAAGTCGTCTATTAAATCGAGGATGTTTTGAACTGTTCTAACATTGTCAATTTCATCATCTGCAATTTCAATGTCAAATTCGTTTTCTAATGCTATAACTGTTTCAACTGTGTCTAAACTATCAAAGTTTAGGTCGTCAAATAAATGTGCATCTTGCGTTACTTTATCTATATCAATCTGTAATTCAGTAGATATAACTTTTTGTAGTCTTTCTAGGTTTGTCATTAGTCGTCCTTACCGCCTATGTTTGGCAGTAGTGATTTGATACTGAATGCACTTTTAGTTTCTTCTAGACTAGGTGCTTCAGTAGTTGCTGGTTGTTCATTATCCGCTTCTGCGGCTTCTTTGTCGTTATCTTGTCTTTCTTTATTTTCTTCTAGCCAACCTTCTTTACCCTTAGGAGCAGTTGCTTCTCTATAGTAGTAAATTATATCTTTCTGTTGACCTATGTATCGTTTAATCTCTTGTAAGTTAGCAGACATTTTTTCATATCCCACAGGAGTCATTGCAAATATTACAAAGTCTCCATCTAGCATGATTTCAACTTCTGCTATTTTTTGTTGTAAGTTACCACATACTTCAATTACACCATTACCATCTGTAAGTGGTTCTAGTTCTATTCTGTTACCTTCTTCATCTCTTTGAACACGTCTAGCACTAGTTCCATCTTCTTTTACATATTCTTCATACGCAAATCGTTCAGTAGTGTAGTACCACTTATCTTTGTTTATTTTTTTCTTACCTGTTGCAGGTTTGCATGGAGTGTTAGTTATAACTTTCCAATCTACATCATTTAATGCTATTTCTGGTGGTAAAGGTGGTGCGTATATTTCAACTTCTACTGTTTCAGTTATAACTTTGACTGGAGGTAAAGGTTGAAAGCCGCCTCTAGAAGCACATGACGTCATGATAAATGCGAGTGCTATAATTGAAAATGTCTGTAATGTTTTTCTGTTTAAAATATCCATTGTAATAATAGTGTCAGTAGCACTCCTTTCGAAAATGCTATCCATAAGTATGTGTAATCGTTTATATTGTATTTGTCTTGAAAGTCTTCAACGTAATCTTTATGCCAATCTATAGCATCTGTAATTTTTTCTTTAATCATCTTTTCTCTCCACGTTGTTTAAATTAGCAACTTCCTTGCTATCTTCTTCAACTGCTCTAAAAACATCTTTAGTAGCATTGTTGGCTCTAGTTTCTATCATGCCTGGTCTTAACCTAGATAGTTTAGTAAAGTTATGGTCGTTGAATATCTTTTGGGCTTCTTTTGCCTGTCTTTCCCACTCATTGGATTTGACTGTAAGGTCTCCAATTTGTGCTATTTGTCTGCTGTTGCTATCTTCTAAACTTCTAATAGTTGCTTCGTTTGTATCTGCCGCAGTTTGTAATGCAACATTATGTTGATTAAGTACATTAATTTGTATTTGCTGTTCCTCTACTTGCTTAGTTAAGCCGCCAACTATAAAAGTATGGGCTCCATAGGCAAAAAGTAATGCTATTCCAACAAATGGTAATGATTTAATAAATGCTAACATGGTTTTGCAACTAACACTTGGTCAGTAGCAGGACTATGAAATACTATATGTTTATTGATTGGAATGATGTTTAAATCTCCTCTCATGCTCTCTAAAGTACTTACTAGTGTTTTATCCCAATCGTAATCTATTGCCGCTTCGGATATGCCTGCTTCTTCTAGTGTTACCTTTCCTTCTCCAAATTGTACAAATTCTAACTGTACGTTATACTTATAGTCTTTTAATGTGAGTGTGTTATTTTCTAGAACACAATCTCCGACATTAGTATTGTTTTTAATAAAATCTTGTATCTCAGTTATTTTCATTTGTTCTGCTTCTTCAGTTTGTTGTTCTTTTGTTTGGTAAGTCTCAGGTGATTGCTTTATAATTGTTTCAAGCATAGGATCGTCTATAGACAGTTCTGAATCAGACAACAAAGGTTTTACTTGCCAATCAACTTTACCACTTACGTTAATAATATCTTTTGTAAGAGCTCTAAGTCCTTCTACCATGCCTTCTTTTCTATCTACTTCAACAAATACCATATAAAAATTATCTTCATTTGGATTTGGTGTTACTTCAACATCTCTATGTTCATGTACACTCTTTGAAATAAACTTTGCTAAATCGTCTCCAGCCGCTTGTTCTGTGACATAAAAACCTATAACTGCAATCTCTTCTTTCTCACCAGTCTTTGGTTCGAACTCGTCTACACTAACTTTATTTGTAACTACACCTTGTAGGTCGCCATGTTTCAATGCTTCATTTATCATACTAATGGGTCCTCTTGTGCTGGTGCCATCATGTTAGGGTCTGGATTAACATTAGGTTGTTCTAATGCTTGGTCTTGAGCACTTTGCATTGCTTCTAAATCAACATAACTGTCTTCAGCCGCTTCTACTTGTTCCTTACTAAACTCATCTACATAACGTCTTGGCATTTTAATCTCAACTATCCAAACAGGATGGTCTTGTTTTTTTGCAACACGTCTTGGATTCATGCCTCTAACTTTAACTTCTGTATCTTCTATGCTTTTAATAGGTCTTGAAGTAACTAATGTATCTTTATACATCTTAACTTCACAGTCGTTTTCTTTTAGACGCAATATTCCTTCTGGATCAGGCATTGACTTATGTTTATACATTAGTGCAACTTCTATAAAATATCTACCTAACTTAGGTCCAGCAATTACTTCGCCTTTGTTCCAATTTTTATATGCATATAAGTCAAAGTTGTCTACAACGCCTTCAAACTCACATAACATATCCAAAAGAGTGTTGGTTTCTGATATCTTTTTTACGTTATCGTTAATAATTTTAATAGTCTGCATGTTATATATTTCCTAATTACATGTATTTATGCAAAAAAGATAAACACCAGCCGTTTTTTAAAACAGGTGTTAAACATTTTTTACCCTATGCTAAATATTTTATGTATTATGATAATCAACCATATAAAAAGTTGTAGACAAACATTACATCCAACGCAAACCGTGATGGGGCAATCCATTTACGGTTTTTTTATGGCTCAACCAAGGAGACAATTATGTCAAGAAGAAAACGAAAAGAACGTCAATTCAAAACTAGATTTAAGGAGAACGCACATTTGAAGATAATCGCAGGAGGTCAAGTCGAGACAATAAAACGACAAACCAAAGTAAACATAGTTCCACGTAACTTTAAACAAGACGACTTATTAGGATTATTATCCGATTCCAACAAACCCATTGTATTCGCTACAGGACCAGCAGGAACTGGTAAAACCATTGTGAGTACACTATATGCAATAAAGCAATTTAGAGAAGGTAAATGTGATAAGATAATAATTACGAGACCAGCAGTTAGTGTAGATGAGCAACACGGATTTTTGCCCGGTACATTAGTGGAGAAGATGGCTCCATGGACACGACCTATAATGGATGTGTTCGAAGAATATTACCATCCCAAAGAAATTGAATATCTTGTTGAGGAGAACAAGATAGAAATAGCACCATTGGCATACATGAGAGGTAGAACATTTAAAAATGCAATCATACTTGCAGATGAAATGCAAAATGCTACCAAAGAACAGATGAAAATGTTATTAACAAGGATAGGAGACAATAGTAAATTAATAGTTAATGGCGATTTGAATCAGCATGATAGAGGTTATGAGACCAATGGGCTTAAAAACTTTTTAGAATTACTTAAATTAGATAGTTCTAGTATGATGGGTTTAGTTGAATTTGACCACAGTCAAATTGAAAGGCACCCGGCAGTTAGTGAGGTACTTAGGATTTTTCAATCCGAGTAAGTAACTCATTTAAAACGTTCTGACACAGTTCACCGAATTGGGAGTCTTGTATATCATATAAGTCTCTCATTCGGTCTACTGCACTCTGTACCGCTCTCAGCGGATCTGGATTTCCTCCAGCCACATGTTTCCAAACAAAACCGCCTGGTTTAAATTCTGGTTCTTTTAAAATTTCTTGAATATTATCCAATTTGATTAGACACTGATGCCATATAATGATTGCCATCGCCTTGGTCAATTAAAGGATCAATAGATAAATTAAGTTCTGCAACTGCTTCTCTAATTTGTGGTGTGTTGTAGTCTACTGTGATTATTCTTCCTGGTTTTCTTAGTAAGCCACTTAGTTCGTAAAATGTTCTATTCAACATATCTTGATAATCAATAGGAGACATATCTCCTTCTGTAGGTACAACAAAAGGCAAACTACAAAATATAAGGTCAGTTTTATGTCTTATATCGTCCCAACCTTCTGTGCTTAGAACATTATGAGGAATAGTTATATCTTTATAGTCAGCATAATTATCCCAATCTGCTTGATATATTTGCTGTTTGAAATCTTCAATAATTGTAACTTTTTTGCCTTTGTCTAAATATTTTTTTGCCAGGGCACCGTTGCCTCTGCCAAACTCTACTAGAGTGATGTCTGTAGCATCCTCCATATAGATGTCTAAAACAGTGATTGTGGCGGAATCATAGGATTCTATTAGCATACTTTGGTCCTCATTTATGTATGTATTTAACTTAACTGCTCGTTTATCTTCTATAGAATTGGTTTAAATAATATTGCTGGTTTAAAATTTAGACTGGCATTTAAGGGAGAATAAAATGGATATACTTAAAAAGGTTAGCGATTGGGCTAACAGTTTAACACAAACAGGTTTATCCTTACTAGCACTAGGAGTGGTACTTGAAGTACTATTCGACGGAGTCGGAATTCCATTCTGGCCCAACATTAGTGTAGTCGGAAATATAATGGACATACTGAAAGGACTATCCGCAGAAGGATTGCTTGGTCTCGTAGGTGCGTTTGTATTATATCATCTCTTTACCCGTAAGTAGGTGAAGTAGGTACACTTTGAGAGGCTCTTCGGAGCCTTTCATTTACAAGAAACTACAGCACAGGCTTCCTTAAATGATAATTAAATGCTTATGGGGAATTTATGGCAAAACATAAACGGAAGGTAAGTGCCTTCAAAACATTTACATGGCGTATCGTCGCCTCTACAGATACATTCTTAATTGGATGGCTCATATCCGGTAGTTCAACTATAGGATTAAGTATTGCTAGTATAGAAGTAGTAACAAAGTTATTTTTATATTATTGGCATGAACGAATTTGGGAGAATCACGCAAGAAAGTTTTAAGTGATGTAGGGTGTAAAGCATTACGGAAGTGCAAATGCTGAGGCATAGCGGTTGGGTTCGACTCCCAATGCACCCTACTAACTTATAATGTCATCAAATATTTCTTGAAAGTCTTGTGGTGTAAATGGAACAGGGTGACTGATGTATGCACTATCCCTTACAGCCTGTGCTATAAATCTATCTTCATGTTGGTCTATGTACCTAGATATCAAATCCCATTCTAAAATATACTGTCCGTATACTGCTAAGACTTGTTGAATTGGTGTATGCTGATATACGTCTGGATCTTTCTCTAAAGTTTTTGCAATTACATATGGAGCAAATAATGTATTAAGTTCTCCATGTGATAAGTCTGTGTTGTTAGCAATAGCATAAGTGATAGTATGTATGTGTCCTAATCCACAGTCCATTGCCTTACTTCCCAACAATCCTACAATAGCAATATCCTCACGCCATTGATAGTCTATTTCGTGTGCTGGTAAATGCTTTAATGCTAGTTGTATACCATACAATGCACTACCTTCTGCTATAGGGTTCTTTAGACTGCTTACGGCTCCTTCTAAGCAATGAGTCATGGCATCTAGAGCAACTACTTCGCTTATTCTTTTAGGTAATGTTAATGCTAACGTAGGGTCTACTATAATAACATCTGGTTGTACACCAATATCATACACACTTTTCTTTGTGTGGTCTGGTCTTACAATCATAAATCCTTTTGTAAGTTCTGTACCAGCATAAGTTGTAGGTACTAGTAATAAGTTTGGTCTATTGTTTAGGTTAAAATATACTACTGCTTTGGCTAGGTCAATTACACTACCTCCACCTATGCCTATAATAGTATCTGCTTCGCTTTGCTTAAATGCTTCTATGGCTTGATTAACACTTTCTTCTGTAGGATCTACAAAAGAGTCTATGTACATAACTGCATCTTTAAACCGTGCATTGTCTATTACATGGTTAAGTTTGTCTTGGTCTAAACTGCTTGTGGCAATTACAAAGACTTTAGATATTTCTAATTCATCCCTAAGGTCTTTAAGGAATATATTAAACGCATCCTTCTCTATAATTATGTCTACATTCTGTTCTTTAAATCTCGCCATTTTTCTGTAGAGCAATCATAAAGTGGTCTTCTTCAAGATCCGGTCTATCCCAATTTGTGTTAAGGTATTTTTCTGTATTACAGTTCTTTGCTTTTACCCATGCATCTGTACTGCGTCTAATATTTGCTTTGTTATAGTCTGGAATAATCATTACTCCGCCTTCTGCTAATGCCCACCACCATAACTTAATTGTTTCTGATATAACCATTTCAACTGTATTAGGACTTTGTTCTAGTTTCCAAGGTAAGTTTACATACACTAAATCGTATGGACCATCGTCCTCTATTTGTTTTTGGTTTACTTCTAATGGAGTTGTGCTGTTAAACTGTATGCCATCTAAAGGTATATCTCTAAATTTTATATGTTCTTGTAAGTCTAGTTTATGCTGAGCACCTTGTGGGTGTAAGTCAAATACATCATGTAAATGTATTTTAACTTCTGTCATCGCTCTAATCTTTTCTACAGTACTTGCTTTAGTCTGCATAAACTCATTGAGTAATATCTGGCTTTCGCTTAATGCACTATAATTCATAAGGATCATAAAGTGATCCTTATCTAACATTCTGTTTAGATCCTTCTCCTCAATTAGGTGCATTAGTATTTCTTCAGTATCTGGAAGTCAAAAGGCTTAACTGTTTTAATTTCTATAGGATTATCATTAATATCAATACCTATAATATGTGTTGCAGTTTTCTTTGATATACTTTTTAAATCAAATGTCTTTTTACTTCTAGTTGTAGTTTGAGTGCCGTCTTCTATCTTAGTAATAACTTCATCTTCAAACCATACTGTTACTTCGTAATGTTCTACCCATAAGGCGTGCCACCAATCTTTAATACGTTGTAACATTATATCTCCTATAAACTATTCATTTCCAGTTCAACTAATGTGGCGGCTAAATTTATTTCTGGATCTGCCACTGCCACACTTTTAGCAATACCGTTACGGATGATAACTATTGCTTGGTCTTGCTTCATATCTGTGTCACCCCACAGATTAAGGTTACGGTACATAAACTTGTACACTTCTTCATATTCTTCAGGTCTTGCCTGACTAACAATCATTCCTCTTGCTTCTTTGTATTTACCTGCTTTAAACAACTCTACAGCACTGAGCATCCAATCTGATGTATTACCATCACCAGCCTGTGGTTTCTGGAGTACACCATCAACTACATTTTGCTGAGTAAGATTAATTGCTTTACGCAAGTCAGGATATGTTGCTTGTACATAAGTGTCTAATGTTTCTAAATCCATTTCAACACCTTCTTCAATACAAATAGTTGCAATTCTGGCTGTGAACTCTTTAGTATCTAGTTTTTCAATGTGAAAACCCTGGCACCTACTATGAAGTGCCGGGATAATCCTTTGTGGATAGTTACAAGTTAATATGAATCTACAACTTGTATGATATGTTTCCATAACACCACGTAAAGCCGCCTGTCCATTTGGAGTGATATAGTCAGCCTCATCTAGCAATACATATTTCATATCGCCGAAAGGCATTGTGCTACTAAAATTTGTAATCTTGCTCCTAATAGTGTCTACACTATTTTCATTAGATGCATTAATCTCTAGTATGTCCATACTATCAACATCTAACTCTTGCAATAACACTTTTGCAAGTGTTGTCTTTCCTGTTCCAGGTGCTCCGCTGAATAATAAATGAGGTAGTGCCCCATCTTCTTTCCAGCCGGCTACTTGTCTACGTTGGTTATCATCTCTGAAAACATAGGTATCTATGCTACTGGGACGATACTTTTCTACCCACAAATCTTTCATGTATTAAATTCCTGTATTTAATATAGTTATTGCTTCTACGTCATTATATTCGCCGTTTGTGGTAAACGAACGTGTTGTCGTAGTCCTTTTAACTAACCCACTTGGCATGTTTTCATAGGTAACGAGCTTTTGCTCAATTAATCCTACTCTTGGTTGCTCAAATACAAGGTCATTCTTGTAGTCTGAGATAATTCTTGCAGACTTAGTGTAAGTCCCTTTTGTTTTATAATCTTTTGTCATTAACTTCTCCATTATTATGCTTACATTATACATTGTTGTAATCCATATGTCAAGCATTATTTTGATAAATAATACTGAAAGCATAACTGTAGGAGTTATTAAGTGGCAAACGAATATCGATTTGGACAAAAAGGTGTAAGCACAGACTTACAGTTTGGTAAAAGAGGACCAAGGTTAGTAGCAAATGCTACCACATCCGCATTACAAGTAACAGCAACAGACGGTACAACATTAAATAATGTAAGGATCGCTGATGGTGTAATAGCCAGTGATGCTGTTACCAAAAGTCAATTAGACGCCAGTGTTGCTAATGTTACGTCCAATGCATACAACATAACACTAGGAACAGGTGGTGACGGAGACTTCGTTAGCCCAGGTAGTGTTACATCTTTAACAAGCTCAACTACAGTATCAGAGTCCATAGATAGATTGAATGAGACTATGGAAAACATAAGAAACAATACTTATGTTAAAAGTGTAGACGCAACAACTAATGTTAGTTCAGGTGGTAATCCTTTAACAGTAACATTAACAATATCAGTAGTTGGTAATGCAAATAGATATACAATTGAATGGGGAGATGGAGATACAACTACAGCAACTTCAGATAGTACTCCAAGTCATACATATACTGATAATTCAAATTCACCTTACGATGTAGTTATTACAGCATTTAATAACAGTGGATCAGGTGAAGGTAGTACAGCAAGTATTACAAAAACTAATTTTATAACATTGTATACAGCAACTCCTGTAGCAAACTTTGATTTATTTGCCGCAAGTTCAGGCGGTAGTGCATTAACAGGTAACAGTAGAGAAATAGATGCTGGTGAAACAATGTATGTAGAAAATACAACAACAAATTCAGGTTCAGCAACATGTACATACGAAATTAATTGGGGAGATGGCGGTGCCAATACTTCAGTAAGTTCAGGTGGTACAGGTGATGTTGGACAAGGTAGAGCAAGTCATACTTATACAGCAGACAGTGGTAGTTCAATGTATACCATTACAATGCAACAGACTGCTCATAGTACAGCAGACCCAGGTGAGGTTGGCAGTACAACAACAGATTCATTAAAAGTTTATGACGCTGGAATAAGTGCTCCAAGTGGATTAAGTACTAAAACAATTACATTTGGTGAAAATAGTACAGGTTCAAGTCCAAGAGCGGCAGTAGGATTTACAGACAACAGTTCAGAAGATACTGTAAGTGCAGGATCTAGTGTAACAAGAATAACAAATGCAAGTGCAGGTTCTACAACAGATAGTGCTACACTAAGCAGTTTTGCTTATAATGGTGATTCAGGAACATTAACTGCAACAATAGATGCTAGTGCCGATGGTGCTATTACATTTAGTAATGCTGATGACAGCGGATCAAATGCTGGACTAACGATAACAGAAGAAAGTGATTACCAGTTCTTAAGTGCAAGTGGTTCCTCAGTTTCATTTAGTAGTTCAATATATACACCAGGTCTATATCAAGGTTTCAAATCAAAAGTTAGTAAATCAACAACAGGATTGGCAGTAGGTTCTCATAGTTATAAACTAGGACATAGTGCAACTGGTGATACTAACATATTAAGTTTTATAAAAGATGACGTTGTAAGTTCTCCAACAGTGGTAATGGCAAACGCAATTATTACACAGTCTAGTGCAGGAACATTAAAATACATTTCGGGTGTACCTTATTACACAAACGATGCTACATTATCTCTTGCAGGTGTTGAAGTATATGATTGGATTGGACAATGTTATGCAAGTACAACTACTCCGTTCCAAGTAGCAAATGGTACTAACCAAGAATCAACAAGTGGTAGTGCAATTGGATCACAAACTTATACATACGCAAACATAGATGGTTCAACAAGTTTCTTAACTGATGGTGTTCCAGAAGCAAACACTGGTCCAAACAGTGGAGCGGCATATACATTAGGTGCAGTAACAGTTAATGTAAATGGTGGCGGTATAGGTATTGAACAACTTAAAGCAAGAATGTTTAGTGTAAATGGCAATGGTAGTTATCAAGAATTTACAGGAAAATATATTAGTGCATTTAATGGTAGTACAGGAATTGATGAAGAGAATATTCCAGTAGCAGACAGTTTAGGTGCAGGCTTTGACGATGACGGAAAAAGAATTACAGGCTTTAGTGGAGTTGCAGATACTCCAGCATTTGATAATACTGTAAACAACTATACAGCAAATGCATGGACAGGTTCACAAACAATAGCAGGAACTCCAGAAGCAGTTACAAGATGGGGTGATATTACTCACTTCACAACAGATTTAAGTGGTAGTGCATATCTACCAACAGGACCAGATTTAAACACAGGCAGAAGTGGAACACAATACTTTACTTTTGCATTTAGAAGAACTACAATGGCTAACTTTACAATAACACTAAGTGGTAAAGTAAGTGGCTTGTTTGTAGCGGCACCAGGTACAACTATTGATAGTGCTAGTACACTTAATGGTTGGATAGATGCAGGCATTACATATGGTGGTGCAGGTTGTCCGGGTGCTAATACAGGAGCAGGTGGTAATGGTTCAAATGGTTGTGCATTTACATCAGGTGATAGAATTATAGATGGAACTACTTACAGTTCAGATAGTTTTACTTTAACACTAGGTGACCAAAACGGTACAGGTGCTACAGGTAACAACATATTAATAAGAATTAAACTAGAGTCCGGTGACGAACTCACAGCATTGAGTATAGCATAATGGCAATATCAGACGCACAAAAAATTGATTTACTTTGGAAGAAGATTGGTTTTGGTAAGGCAAAGACAGATACCAACTCAAACAAAAAGGCTCCTAACGAACCTAATGCTAGTAGTTTAATTATTAAAGATTCTGATATATGGAATCAAAGTTCAAGTATAACAAGCACTATTCCTAGTGCTAATTCAAGTGTTGCTAATGTTTATTTAGATAGTGTTAGTGGTGCTTTAGAAACAACTGAAGATGGTGCATCAAGTGATAACCGTACATGGAGTACTGGTACCACAAATTGGATTGCTCCTAGTTTTGGTGCAACCTATCAGTTAAAAGTATATGCCGCTCCAACAAGTACAAACAATCCACAAACAAATGGTGAACAACTGTTTGAAACTGGATCAGGAAATGACGATGAGTGGTACTTCGACTATCAATCAGGTATATTAAACTTTATTGGTAGTAACCTTCCAAGTGCAATAGGCACAGCAACTGGTAATGTAATTTATGTTGCTGGTGCAGTATATGTTGGTAACACTGGTGTTACATCAACTGGTCAGAACATGGTTTACAGAACATACGCAAACCTTACAGCCTTATATGCCGCAAATGATGTTGAAGCAGGTGACTTTGTTAAAGTTGCTGATGGTGGTGATGGCGAATATAGATTATACATAGCCGACCAAGCAGATCCAAGTCAAGCAAGTCATTTAACACTTATTGGAACAGCCGATAGTGCAGTTACAGATGCTGGTACACTTACAACAACTATTACACATACAAGTGGTGCTAGTGTTGTTATTGGTAATATTAGTAGTGGTAAGAAAGTTACTAATGTTACTGTTAATGTAACAACTGCATTTGACGGAAGTGCTCCAACACTTACAGTTGGTGATGGAAGTGATAACAATAGACTACAAGAAGCAGATGATAATGACCTAAAAGAAGCATACGCATATGAAAGTACACCAAACTTTGTTTATAGTAGTGCAACTGATGAAAGTATTTTAGTATATTTTGATGCTGATAGTAGTACGACTGGTACTGCTGTAGTTACTCTAACTTACGCCTAATTATTAGACTTACCGCTTTCTAAACCGGTTCCCATAAGAAGCAACATAATACTAGCAAGTATCCACCAAGGACTAATTGTTTGAAAAACAACTCCTGCTAAGACTACACAACCTGCTAAACCTAAAGTTGATAATCCTGTTCTGTTATTTGTATCTGGAAATTTCATATTAAATATCGTCTGGTCTCATAGAGGATATGCTACCAATGTTTGTGTTGTTTGCAGTTGGATCTTCGTCTGATATCATCATACATGCATCAGGATCTACTTTCCAAAGTTTTTGACCTTCTTCTAGTCTATCGTCTTTTACAGCAAAACCTTCTGTCCATCTGCCATATTCAACATACAACCATTGACCTGGCTTAACCCAATCAATGTCTGGACCTACTTCAAATGCTTTAAACCAACGTGGTGCAATACCTTCGTCTGAACCTATAGTGGATTT
>Ga0181420_1000076_pt1 | contig 32880 bp, 48 predicted proteins | sample 43SPOviralmetaG_FD_130145 | JGI IMG/M metagenome (GOLD analysis project Ga0181420, IMG submission 130145) | Marine viral communities from the oligotrophic San Pedro Time Series (SPOT) site, San Pedro Channel, CA, USA - 43 SPOT_SRF_2013-05-22 | ecosystem: Environmental > Aquatic > Marine > Strait... | reverse complement strand
TACTAATGTTTTATCATCTTGTATAATATATCTATCAGGTCCATAAAATCTAATCTTTTGTTTAGCTGGACGGTTAATACCTATTAGCGTATCAGCGTGCTGTAACATTGCATCTGAACCAAATATATCTGATTCAAGTACATAATTACCATACTTACCGTCTACTGCTCTGTCAGGATTATCTATATTTCTATTTAATTGTGATAAACATATAAACATACAAGGATACTCACGTTTAGTTTGTGTAAAAAATTCACCTAATTCAAATAGCATATCTAATCTATTATTTTGGTAAGGTGCTCTTTTTACAAGTATACTATGATCAAGAGTTATTATAGTCTTTTGACCTTTGTGCTCTTCCATATATTTATCAACTGTTTCTCTCATTTGATTTACAGTCATTGGAGTTGAGACAATGTCAACAGGATATTTAATTCTTTCTTTGGAATACTCATGGCATTGTTTAAAAGTTGCTGGATCTAACACTGTACCTGCACTACATAATTCTTTATATGTTTTACCTGTAATAGAGCTAAACTCTCTTAATGCTGAAGTCCTACCAACCATTTCAAATTGAAATTCTAATACTCTATAGTCTTCTCCAGGATTACGAACAAATGATTCTCTAATTATTTGATCTTTAATTAGTGTTTTACCACTACCAGGTCTTCCGCCTATAACTGTAAGTGTATTCCATTCTAAACCATCTGTAACTGCATCATTAAATTTTGGCCAAGGTGTTTGTATTGATTTCTCTTTACCACTTTGCCTATCAAGCATATATTTAAGAGCTTCATTAAATGCTGTATATTGTCCATTCCAAAGTTTATCATTACTCATACTACATTTTCTTTAAAGTGATCATCTTCAGTTGATACACCATCTCTAATCATATCACAATAATCAGCAAGGTCTGAAGATTTAACCTTATTTTTATCTTCCTTAGCAACAAAATATTGACTTGTTTTCATATACATATATTGAGCATCTCTGTACTCATTAACATACATTCTTGTTGCATCAATTATTTCATCCCAACTAAAATCATAAGTTTCAAAAAACCATCTAAATGAATTTTCTAAAGTTCTAACATTAACTCTTGCCGGTTTACCACTTGGTAATTTACCTGCAGGAAAGATTTCTCTATACTCATTAAGTTTAGTAGCAAATTTTTTACCCATCAATTGTATAGATGTTTTCTTTTTGGCTTTAACAAAATAACTTTCATATTTATTTATTGTTCTTTTACCTTTAGCAGTTAGTTTGTTATCTTTTAATAATTCTAACTTATGAAGACATTTAACTTCATCTTGTATATTATCCAAAGGAATTGAAAGGCTTTTTTTCATACCATAAAGCACTAAAAATTGATTTGGAGTCATTTTTTCTTGTAATATTTGTTGGAATAATTCCCACATATTTTTTGATTTTTTAAAGTATGCAAATATATCAATTTCTGTTGTCTTAGGCAAACCTTTTCCCAAATAATCATCTAATGTGTAATAAGTTTTTAAACCACCAACTGTTTCTGTCTCTCTATATATTCTATCTTTGTTTCTTATGTTATCATACTCTTTTACAAAGTGTTCTATTAATTTTTTATCCATATAATTGTTTTTTTGTATATTATTAATATATTTGCAACATGATACATTTAATGTCAATTGCAGATATTTATAAACTTTGTGAAGAACCTTCATTAATTAAATTACAGGTTAAAAGAAACCTGAATAATTATAAAAAATTAAACTTATTAAAAAATGGCAAAACCACTAACAGCAAAACAAAAAAAAGCTAATTTAGAAAAAACTAAAAAACACTTAGCAGATAATAAAGTTGTTACTATAAACAGAAATGCAGTAATTGATATTCCTGTGTTAGGCTGGTTTAGAGATTATCTTGCAGAAACATTAAATTACATAATGGCCTCACACAATGAAGATGAAGTTATTGCTGTAATGCAGCATATTCAAGATAATTTTAAAAATAAAAAAGAAGATGATCCATATGATCCATTATTAAATTCAGTATGGACACTAATGACTTTTATAAATGAAATTAATCATCAAGCTGCAGAGCAAGGTCATACTATTGCTACTGAAGAAAAACTTGATGAATCAATTTCTGATTTATTAAATACAATGAATAGTGATCCAGATCCTGTTGGCTTAGAAAAAGCATATAAAGAAAATATAAAATCTTATATGTCTAAAGTTCCTGGTGATATAAATTTATCTAATGATAAGAAAAAAGGTAAAACTTCTAACGAAGATTAGATCCTAATTCATCACCTAATTCTATAATCTCTTGTATTACAGAATTTAACTCTTCTTTACTACAATCTCCAAATGATTTGCAGTATTCTCCTCCATTTTTATTAAAGCATAATCCTGCTCTTCTTTTTATTTGTAGTTTCATTTCACTAAAACTGTAACCTACATCATTAGCTAGTTGCCTTATACTAACATGTATTTTTGCTATTTGTGCATTAGTACCATTGTCACCTGATACACTTACAAATACTTCTACTTTAGCTCCTTCAGGAAGACTATCTATAAATTTATTATAAATAGTTTCCTGTGCTTTTATATTATATTCTAATTTACCATCTTTTTTTGTTAAATTTGAAAATAAGTTTTGTTTCATAACCCTAATCTTTCCTCATCCATACGGTCCTCTAAATGAGCATCACGCATTTTATCTATATATTCATAATCTAATTCAGGTTCATCAAACAAATCTTTACATTGATGGCATTTAAAAACTAACTCTCCTAATATTTCTAATTCTTCATAATCAGAACCACAACAAGGACTAATATTTTCAAATTCTGGTGGTGTATCATTATATCCCATTATTTCTTTTTATTTTCTAGTCTTTGCCCTTCTTTTACAGCCCATATTCCTAATAAAGCTGTTACTATTATTAATATTATTAATATTATTATTCCATTCATTTTGATTTATTTTTAATTTTCTTTAATTTTTTTTCTTTTTTATCTATCATTTTAGCTTCATTGTTAATCCACCAAGTGAGGAACTCGTTTGGAGTTCCTTGCCACTCAGCTTCTGCCATTGCTATATACAATTCTTTCATTTTTCCCATAATTATTTTTCTTTATGATATTCAGTGTAAAGAGAATCAAGTGTATAATTGTATTCTGCTTGTACAAAGTCTATTTGTTTTTGAATGTTAGCTCTACGCATATATTCTGCATCACTTATATTACCATATATACCACATGATGATAAAAGTATTATTACTAACGAAATTAGTAACATTATTAGTATACCTCTTGATTTTCCAGTCATATTTAATTATTTAAAGGGTTATAATATTTAATTTTTTCTTGATCAAATGTAGATAATGCTGAGTTAACCCATTTAACATCTTGTGTACCTTTATAACAAAGTATATGACACACTGCTGTTTGAGATGGATTAAGTCTTAATAACCTACCAATTCTTTGTGCTGTTTTTCTTTCATTACCATATGCATGCATAATAATACCTTGTTTAAGATTAGGTATGCTAATACCTTCACTTAATTGTAATACACATGACATTTTATCAATTCTACCATCACTAAACAATTCTAAATTATCTTGAGATTTTTTATTACCTGAATGATAACTATGACTACACATTCTATCTGCTTGTTTTTGTGTATTAGCAAATACAAGACATTTTTGTCCTATATTCTTTAATAAACCTTTAGCATAAGCTTCTTTAGTACCATAGTCCATCATTGCTTTCATTCTCATTATAGATGAAAATTGTTTTTGTTTTTGTGTTTGTGCATCTCCAACTCTTGAAGTAAAATAATCATAATCAGCTTGTTCTGATGTATACCAGAATCCACCATTTTTATTTTTCTTCTTATGAGTCTTTAATTTTGATAATTGTAGTTTATGTACAATTATTTGATAATCATTTAGAATATCACTGTCTGTTGCTTGATCTACAGAAAATTTATAAATTATTGGGCAATATTTATTTACCATTTTATATTTTTCAGATCCTTTTCTTGGTGGTGTACCAGTAAGTCCTAATATTTTACCTTTAAACTTAGATAAAAACTCTTCATGGCCATCAAGTAAACTGTGACATTCATCTAAATAAACAATATCATAATCATTTGGTTCATGTTTATTTATAGATAAGTATGTAGTATATGTTAAATGCTTTGATAGAGTGTCTGTAAGATTCATTTTTAATAACTCATTAATCCAAGCTTTTTGGACAGTTAATTTAGGAACCACTACTAATACTCTTATAAAAGGATCATAACATTTCTGCAGGTGTTGTATAGCTATGCGTGTTTTACCAACACCCATAGATATACCTAACCCACATCTATTATTTTTAAGTGCAAGATCTAATGCTTGCTGTTGAACCTCTTCTCTACTCATATCCTTTGTTTAGTATTATGTTCACGTACTAAACGCTGAGCTAAAGGTACATTCATATAATCTTCAGAAGCATCAGCCATGAAAAACGTCATCATATTTATTTCCTTTTGCAACTCTACTGCTTTTTCACGTTGAGTAATAGCCTCAATTCTTAGTTGAGATTTACTCATGTCATAAACTAAATGAGCATAATTAAGTTCTGCATTTTGCTCCTCTTGTTCTTCTAAATTTAATTCTTTATTTGTCATTTTATTAATTTCTTTTAATTGATAAATTTAATTCTATTGCTTCTGTTGGATGCTCTTCTATCCATGTGTGGCAAGATCTACATACTGATAACCATGTGTCAACCACTAAATGATATTCTCCTCTACCTTTTTTGTGGTGCACATCAGTTGATTGTAAACTACAACCAACTAAATGTGCTTCACAATTAGGTTTCTTAGTTAAAAAGTTTTTCCTAAGCATTGTGTAGACAGTATCTTTGGCAACCATTTTTTTAGATTTAACCTTTAGAGGTTTAACTTTCCTTTGTTTAAAAGGTTTTGCAGATTGTCTTGCCCAACAATTCTTGCAGTAACGGTTTCCTTTATCATTTTTCCAAATGAATTGATCTGTCTCACAACCAACGCAATATTTCTTTTTAGCTTTCATTTAATAGTAAAAAAGTTCTTAGGTAGTAAACCCTCAGATATAAACTTTATTATTAAATGTTCATATCCTATTCCAAAAGCACTAAATGGTAATTTGTTTATATAATCAGGCATATAGACAAATGGAGTATTAATAAAACTTTTAGCTAATGGACTGTGTTCAAAGATACTAAATATTTTATTTGAATCTTTATAAGATAACAATTGTTTCCATTTGTTAATTACATTTTGTGAACGTTTCCATACTTTAGTTATTCTTCTTTTTTTATCCCAATGCATCATTGCAATTTCTTCTTTCTTGTACATCTTCAATCCGTGTAACACTCTTTTAAATAAGAAATGTTGAGTTGGATTAAGTTTTTTATATCTAATTGCTTTGTCTAAACCTTTAGATATTAATTCAAAATCTTCTAGTATACCTAGATAGTTTAAGTGTGAGTTAACTTTTGATACTTTTAATTTTTTAATTTGTATTTCATTAAGCATAGTTTAAATTTATTAAGTTTGTTAGTAAGTGAGTTATAAGTGTAAAAAAAGAGAGCCCATAATTAAATGAGCTCTCTTCTAAATAGAAATGGAATCAGACATTGTAGGCTGGAATATCCAGTAGCATCCCACACGACCATTGTGGTCAAGTTTTCATTTCTAAATCTTTATTAAAGTGTAAATTCTGAATTTTCAACTTCAACTTCTTCAATCTTAGCTTCTTCTTCAATTTCTTCAATAGAATCTTCTAGATCAACTTGATTATCCTCCTCTTTCTTTTTTCTTCTAGAAGTTTTAGGTTCATCATCAGTTGGATTAGTTAATTCAGCTAATTTCTCTGCTGATACAGTTGTTCTTGGTGGAGCTCCGTTTGCTTCTCTAATAGCATCACCATTTGTATGAGCAACTAAAGTATCTCCTTCATCCGGATCAGTTGAATAGAATGTCTTTCTGTAGATAGGTTCACCGTGTCTACAACATACTATTTCAGTATCACCTGCAATTTTAAGATCTCTATCAGGATTATCAGCACTAAATGCTTCCATTTGTTCTCTAATTACAATTTGTCCAGGTAGTTCTGTCTTATCAGCAATATTAATTGCTTGAAGATCTTCTACCTTACCGTGTATAAGTGTACTTCTTGTAGATTTTTTTACCCATCCTTGGGCACCAAATGCTACTTTTTCTTGAGTCAGTCTAACGTGCCCGAATTCAGGGTTGTTTCTTGATACTCTAATTACATTTCCTTGCTCATCTGGAGCAATAGTTACTTTACCATTGTCTGTCATGTCAGTTTGGTTTTAAATTGGTTAATAAAATTGTGTGAATTGTTTCTAAATGTCATCAGGATGGAAGTATCCATCTAATAACTTGTCTATATCAGATATTTCATCTAATGATGGTTCTTTTTCATTTAAATATTCAATACCATCATTTTCTATACCTGTAGACTTTTCTACTTTACCTCTACTAATGTCTTTGAGGGAAGACTTATAAAAAGGATTTACTACATCTGAACTAAATTCATTACCTAAACCATTAAGATCATTCAATTCTTCATCAGTCATTGAAAGAAATTGTTCAAGTGACATCTCTATCACTCTTCCGTTTGGTAATTGATATAACATAGTCACAAAAGTATGTAATTTATGTGTTCATAAAACATACTTTTCTTGTGTCAATGAAAATAAAAAGCAGTAGTATAGCTATCTATTGGTATTTATCTTATAAGTTTTATTATTTTACCACTTCTTTCTATACATTTTTTTATCTTTAACTCTTTCATTGACCTCCAAACGGTGCTATAACTAACACTTAACATGTCAGCTATAGTACCTATTGAAGGAAAACAAGTACGTTTTTTATTACAATGAACTGCAAGTACAGTATAAACTATCTTAGCATTAGTTGATACTTCAGGATCAGATATAACATTATATGATACTATCCCAAACCTATACTTGGATTTCATTTTTAATAATCTTAAAATAAGGTATGTCTGATTCTTTTATTACATTTAAATCCATTGTATTAATTGATTCTTTTCTGTAAGTAAATTCATTATCATACCATACATATATATTCACTTTCATTTTGTGAGCATAAGGATTAAAATCATTACTATATGAATCATCATCTAAAACTATACCATAAACGTAATCATCCTTTGTAGACAACCCCATGTCTATCATAGTATCTTGATCATAATCATCAAAAAAATATCTATTAGGTCTAAACATTACATGTGATCCTTTTTTGACTGGTGTATACTTATTTCTAGCTACCAGTTCCAAAAACATTTCTAGATTATAATCAGGTAACATTGAGATAAATGCATCAATCACAAATTGTTTATCACGTATACTCTTAGTAAACAAAGGATCAATCATTTGTTTTACTAAGCTTATTGGCATGTTTATCTTTCTATCACTCATCTGTATTCCTATTATCATTTATTATTTGTTCTGTTTCAACCACATTCATATCAGATTTAATGTAGCTTATTGATTTTATAAATGTAATCATTACTAAAAATACTATAGCAAAACAACAAATAACTGCTTTAGTTATAAATTTCCATTCTTGTTTTAAAAATTTTAATGCACTCATAATTATCTTTTTATTTTTATTTATTAATACTTTGTTGTCGTAACACTTGTCTTGTACATCCCGTAGTTAGAAATAAGGGTGACAGTTTCCCATCACCCTTAGATCATCTCACTCACTCAAACTTAATAATCAATGATTACTAAATTTCCCTTACGTTATTACATATGTTATTATATGTATTAACTACTTGTGTTGTTAGTTGGTCACACGTGACCACATTTAGAATATATTTTCACATATTGCAACTGCAAGAGTTGTCAATACTATACCAACCCATCCTATCATCACAAGTTTACATGTTGTTTCATATTTCTCATCCTTCATCTTTAAAAGTTTTTTTAGCTTTCTTAGTGAATTCATTAATAGTTCTTAATTTATTAATGTTTTCATAATGATTATTAAAATGTATACCATCATAAGTACGTAAAGATGTAGTCAATATATTAAAAGAAGTTATTGAAACTTTTATATACCCATTAGATAAGTCTACTTTCTTAACAAACTCTTCATCTTTTATCTTCTCTCTTATATATTTAGGAACTATGTCTGATTTTGTTATCTCAACTATAGTTTTATTACTATCTAAATAGTAATTACAGTTGACAGAGCCCATATAATATTGATTGTAAAAATTTATTATCTGAGATTCACCAAAACAATGAGTTTGTAGATTCATTGCGTGACCTTTAAACGATTTACCTACTCTTATATTAAAAATTGTTTTAGAATCACTGTTACTAATTACATTATTTTTAGATTTAGAGAGACTACGAATAGCCTCTCTAATCTTTCTAATTAACCCCATCATTGTAAACTCCATCTTTTTAACAACGGATCATAGAACAACCATCTAAATGTTGTGTAATATCCTATTGTTAATGCTATTATTGGCATTATATTGTTTAATATAAACTCTACAACACCAATCCCTGCCAAGAACCATCCTGACAACAAAATTGTGCAATAAATTAATATTGATATAATTGATGCTATTATAAATGCACATAATATTTTAACTGGTAACACCAGTCTTTTTAATATATTTATCATGATTTCTATTTATTAGTGAATATATATGAGAATTGTATTTCTATGAACGGTAATAACATTATAATGTCAAACTGTCCGTAACTTTTTTGTGTTCCTATACCTATTCCACAGAATGGTATGAACTGAACGTGTCCTTTGAATCTTTTTTTCATTTTAGTAATTGTTTAATTAATATTTGAGTTGAGTGTTGTTTATGTTACAAACCCAAACTCTGCGTTGATATTATTTCATCATCAGGCTTTTCCATTGCTGGTCCTTTCCGTCTTACGAGTGAGGTTATATTTATTATAAATACAACAACTCTCCACTGATACACCACGTGTGTGAGCATACAATGGTCTTAGCACTGTACTCTTGGTATGCAATAAACGCTTCAAGGAGTTGTTGTATTATTTAATTATATTTATTATCATAAGCATGTACTTCCAACATTCTTTCTTGTACATTCTTACCTGTTAGCTTACCTTCTGAATCACGAACTTGCATCCTGAGAACCCAGTAATCCATCTTAGTGTAAAGTGTAACATACTCAAGATTGATTAGATCAATACGTTCATTATTCAACATGAAGTCTAGTGTCCATGATACACCATTATCACATTCTTGACAATACACATCTGTATCATCAACTGTTGTGAATGGTGTTTGGTTTATACCTGTGTTTATAAATGTTAACATGATTATTGTTTTTAAGATTGCGGTTACTATGCTTCTTATCCTATAGAGAGAGAGTATTAGAACTATACATGAGTGTCTTAGGTTATTATTTGGACCATTAGTTGTGCATTTGCCCCAACTAACCAAGACCATTACCCTTGGATCCCTCATGATAGCTATATTATATATTATGGTGATTACCAACTGTAGTAGTGGTAACAAGTGGTAAAATGTGGTGTATTAGACCTCACCTTTACATTTTAACACACACAATTAAATAAATTAACAATTAAATTGTTTCTATTGTGGTTGTGAGTGTGAATAACGTGTGAATGTGGATGTAACTCTGCTCTGAATGCATAGATGCAAATCATTAATCAAAAATCATTGGATTGCTATGCATTCAAGTGAGTGAGAGTTATACTGTAGCTATTCACAGTTCAAGTTGTGCTTGGCAGTGTGTTCCAAGCTGACGACTACATGTCAGCTTACTGCATTTTAGATGGAACATCTACACATGCCAATGGACTGGCGCAGATTACTCTGCCCAGTACATGCCAGTTTCAACTGTAGGATCATCCATGTCCATGACTGGTTGATCTGTAAGATTGAAACCTTTAAGCTCTTGGTCCTTTTTAAGGCCAAGAGTGGATGGGTCAATTGCTTTGCCATTGTCATCCATTAAACACAATAGGCCGAAGGTCACAGCACCTTGCTGTCTTGTGTTTACACTTTGCCCGTTGAGTTCTTTCTTGTTAGAACTTAATGGAGCACTTTTTACAATGATAGTATTGTTTACTATCTTGTGGAAAAAAACATTTTTCATAATTGATAAATTATTAAAATTGATATTAAATGTGACGGGGTACGTCACTGTCAAAAATAAACTGGGGAGCAGAACAGTATAAGGTTCCAAGAACTTCAAACACACAAAACTTTAATTCCCCAAAAATTTTTTGTATATTATGTATACATAGATCCTTTACTAAAAGGTTGGTTAAATAAAAAAAAACAATGACATGTCAGAAGAAAATTATGAAAATCAAGAAGAAACGGAACTTACACTCACTCAACAATTAGAATTAGAAAATTTAATAGTAAAAGCAGCATTTAATAATTCTTTTAATGTAATAACTAAAAGAAAAACTTTTGATGAAATACTAGAGGGCAAAACACTTAATGGTATAAGTGCAATAATGGTGCACAATCCTGATGAAGAAATTCCAACAAAATCATTAGAAAATATGATGACGTATTTTGTGGAGACAGAGGAATATGAAAAATGTGCTGAAATAAGAGATTTAATAAATAAAAAATAATATGTATACATATAAAGCTAAAGTGTCACGAGTAATTGATGGTGACACAGTAGATGCAACAATAGACTTGGGGTTTGATATAACAGTTCATAAAAGAATAAGGTTGGCCGGAATCAATACTCCGGAATCTAGAACCCGGGATAAAGAAGAAAAGAAACGTGGGTTAGCGGCTAAAGATGCCCTGGTTGAAATGCTAACAACGTTAAATGTAAATGATTACTTTGTTCTTGAAAGTGAAAAGGTGGGTAAATTTGGTAGAGTTTTAGGCACACTACATGTAGAAACAGAAGATGAAGGATTTTGTGTCAATGAAAGATTAGTGAGTACTGGGCATGCAGTTGAATATTTTGGAGGTAAAAGATAAAAATTATGAGCGTATTAAAAAAAGTAAAAGAAGATAAAGAATATAAAAAAGGCGGATCTAAGAAAGATGCATGTTATTCTAAGGTAAAATCTAGATATAGAGTTTGGCCTTCAGCTTATGCTAGTGGGGCTCTTGCTAAATGTAGAAAGGTGGGGGCTGCTAACTGGGGTAATAAAAAGAAAAAGTAATGGCTGTACGTAAGACTGCTAAGGGTGCTGCACTTAAACGTTGGTTTAAGGAGAAGTGGAAAGATGAGAAGGGTAATCCTTGCGGTTCTACTAAGAATAAGAAAACTAAAAAGTGTAGACCAAGTAAAAGGGTGAGTAGTAAAACTCCAAGAACATGGGGGTCATTAACACCTGCTCAAAAGGCTAAAGCAGTGAGAGAAAAGAAAAAAGTAGGAATGGGTAAACGTACAAGCGGAATAAGAAAACGTAAAAAGAAATAATTATGGCAAAGAAAGCAAATAAAATAAATTGTGAAGGTTATAAAAATCACATGATGTATGAGCCTAAAACTGGTAAGGGTAAAATGACAAAGTCTTGTCAAGACCATTTAGACTTAAGTGCTAAAGGTTGGGGGCATGATAAACCTAAGAAGAAAAAGAAGTAATGGCTAGCAAGAAAAAAGGTGCTATGAAAGGTTGCTCTATTAAGAATGGTTGTAAGAGTAAAAAAGGAGGTCTTACTGCTAAAGGTCGTGCTAGTATTAATAAAAAAACTGGATCCAAACTAAAAGCACCTCAACCAGGAGGGGGTCCACGCAAGAGATCTTTCTGTGCTAGAAATTTAGGTCAAATCAAAAAATTTAAAATTGATTGTAGAAAAACTCCAAAAAAAAGAGCTTGTCTTGCAAGGAAACGTTGGAAGTGTTAATATAAATAATTATAAATGACAAATAAAGATAAGACTCCTCCAAAAGGAGCAATAAGATTTTCTATAAGTTTATCTGCAGAACAAAAGAAAGCTAAAACAGAAATCTTAAAACATCCTTATAATTTTGTTGTAGGTAAAGCAGGTAGTGGTAAAACATTACTAGCAGTACAAGTTGCATTAGACCAAGTATTCAAACGTCAATATGATAAAATAATTATTACTAGACCCACCATTTCTACAGAGGACAATGGGTTTCTTCCAGGTTCTGAGCGTGAAAAAATGGAACCATGGTTAGTTCCTATTAGATCTAATATGCGTAAGGTTTATAATAAACCAGACCTTTTAGAAAAAATGGAAAAGGATGAGCGTATAGAGTTAGTATCATTAGCACACTTTAGAGGACGTACATTTGACAATGCAGTAGTTATTGTAGATGAGTTTCAAAACTTAAGTAGATCTCAACTAGCAATGTGTATAGGTAGGTTAGGTAAAGAATCTAAGATGATATTTTGTGGTGATTCATATCAAATTGATCTTAAAGATAAAAATTGGTCAGCATATCATGATATGGCAAAGCTATCACAATCTAAACATGTATTTAAAACAGTATTAGAAGATTCACATAGGCATGGTGCTATTGATGACTTATTAGACTTATTAAATGGGTATCATTAAAAAAAACGCTTTAAACTTTTTTTATTTAAACTTTTTATATATATTTGCCGCATTATTAATCTATAAAATATATTAAAATGGCAAACGCTAAAACTAAACAATCAAAAGGACCTACTACTGTAGACCCTAAAGAAATGTCTAAAAAAGAACTAGACACTAAAAGAAAAGAAATCTCTAACTATTATGAAGAAAATATTCCTTCATTAAAAATTCAACTGGAATATGAAGAATTATTAAGAGATATTGAAAAAACACGTGCTGAAAGATTACAAGCACAAATGTTTATTGCTCAAACAATGGCTCCTGAGCCAGGTGAACAAGATGATACTCCTGCTGCAAATATGCCAACAGGAATGAGTATTGATCCTAAAACTATGAGTGGTAAAGAAGCTGCTCAACAAATTAAAAGAACCCTCAAAAAACAAGACTAATGAAATATAGTGTAGATCATATAAGACGTACACTAGAGGGGAAAGGTTATAAATTCTTTGAATCTGGTGACTACAATGTAAATATTGTAGGAATAAGAAATTCTGAAACGGCAAATAAAGTAACAAATAGATTTGATGATACAATTACTGTGTCATACAAAGTAGGAGGAGAATGGATGTACCATGAATTTGATTGCACCACTGATCCTGGAACGCACTGGGTTGAAAATTGTATAGCACCTGAAAAAGGTGTTGCAATTCTTAAAGAAGGGCAATATAGAGGTTCACATAAGATTAGAAAGCATCAAGGTAGATATGAAGCTTTAGGACAATGTAAACCTGTTACTGTATATAGAGATAACAATAGAGATGATATTTATAACTTAAATCAAGAAAATTTAGAAATTGGTTTGTTTGGTATAAATATTCACAGAGCAACTAAGCATGCTGGTAAAAAATCTTCTCAAATTGACAAATGGTCTGCAGGATGTCAAGTAATTGCAGCTAATGATGATTGGACTAAATTTATGAAGATTATGAGAAAGTCTAGAGATACTTGGAGTAATAGTTTTACATATACTTTAATTCAAAGTAAAGATATTCTATCTACATGGCTTTAGTAAATAAAATAGAGAAAAAAGTAAAAATGAATAAGGATGAGGTAATCAAATACCAAATCCTTACTCATTGCTTTTTAAATGATATACAAATTAGTATGTCTGATTTAAGTTGTTTACATGTGCTCTCTCTTGCAGGAAGACCATTATTAAATGATTTTTGTAAAACTATTTCTGATGCTGGTATTTTTAAAAGTGCACAGTCAGCAAGAAATGCTTTATCCAAATCAGAAAAAAAAGGTTTAATAATTAAAGATGATGATAATAAGAAAAAAATATTAATTAACCCTGACATGGATTTAGAGATAGAAGGTACTATATTATTAGATTATAAAATACTAGGTTTTGAATCCTAAGAATTATAAAGACTTTTATGAAGATATTGCTAAGGAAGTAGGAGTCCATAAAGATTTAGTATCAGATTTTATAACTTTCTTTTATTCAAAGGTTAGATATAATTTATCAACACTATCTAACCCAAAGATAAATCTACCTGGTTTAGGGACATTTAAAATTAGAAAAGGTAAGTTAAAAAATGCTATAAAAAGAAATAAGGATATTCTGGGTAATATAGAGAAAATGACTTACAAAGGTTATGCAAAACATGTACCAGTTATAAACAAACTTAAAGAAATGGAAGATGTGCTAAATAAGGTAAATCAAAATATAAAAGAAAAAAAAGAATTTAAAAATGAGAATAAATAAATTATTAGCAGCATTAGGTAATCTTGATCAAATTGCAGAAGGAATCAAAAACAGAATCTTTAAAAATGATGATGTAGAAATGATTGCTAAGATGAGATGGCAAGAATGTAAAAATTGCCCTTTGTTAGATAAAGAAGGTAAGTCATGTGCAGTAAATGGAACTCAACCTTGTTGTTCTGATTGTGGGTGTAGTATATCATTAAAAATACGTGCTATGTCTTCAGATTGCCCTAAAGGGAGATGGCAGGCAATTATGACACCACAGATGGAAGATGAATTAAAAAAACAAGTTTACTTTGGTTATGAAGCTAAAAAAGCTCATGAAGAAAAATTAAAAAAGCTTAGGGAGGAACAGAAGCTTAAATATGAACAATCTAAAGCAAAAAGAGATGGCAGTAATATTTAAAGAAGACGGACATATATATGAAAGTCTTAATGAAGATCTTGAAAAAGATAAAATAAAATGGACTAGTGTAACTAGTTTTATTGGAATGTTTAAACCTAAATTTGATAGAGATGGTATAGCTAAAAAATCATCTAAGAATAAAAGATCTAAATGGTATGGGATGACACCTAAAGAAATTATAGCAGCTTGGGATGGTGAAACAGAAAGAGCAATTGGATTAGGTAATTGGTATCATAATCAAAGAGAAGAAAATATATTAGAATTTAAAACAATTGAAAGAGATGGGGTGGAGGTTCCTATTATAAGACCTATTGTTGATAATGCTGGAATCAAGATTGCACCAGAACAAAAATTAAAAAATGGAGCATATCCTGAACTTTTTGTTTATTTAAAATCATTAGGTTTGTGTGGACAAGCTGATCTTGTAAGTATTGTTGATGGTGTTATAAACATATTAGATTACAAAACCAATAAAGAAATAAAAGAAAAAGGATATACAAATTGGGAAGGTATAACAAATAAAATGTTTAATCCGGTAAGCCACCTTGATGAATGTAATTTAAATCATTATAACTTACAAATGAGTTTATATGCGTATATTATTAAAAAACATAATCCTAAACTTAAAATAGGAAAATTACAAATACAACATGTTTCATTTGAGAAAGAAGGAGAAAATAAATTTGGTTATCCTATAACTAGATACAATGATCAAGATGAACCAATAATAAAAGAAATTAAAATGTATAACCTGCCATATTTAAAAGATGAGATTAATAGTCTAGTAATGTGGTTAAAAGACAATCCACAATGCTAGTTAAATTATTTGATGTACAAAATGGTAAAGTAATACCATCAGAACACTGTTACTCTTTAAAATCCTTAAAGACAATAATGGAAAAATATCCTGATACATATCTGTCTATATATTTATATATATTTTACATGACATGTCCTGATCCTGATATGAATCCTTTTTTTAATGTTCCTGAACATGAAAAAGAAGACCTTATAATTGAAGAAGTGGAATTAGAAGAATCACCAGAAGATGGTGAAATAAGACAAGCAGTTGATGTGTGTAAAGAAATGTATCAGACTCCAACTTTTAGAGCTTATAAAGGAATCAAAACAATGCTTGATAGATTAGCAAGATATATGGAAACAACATCTATTGAACATGGGAGAGATGGTAATTTAACATCATTAGTAAATACTGCAGCTAAATTTGATCAAATTAGACAATCATTTAAAGGCGCATATAATGATATGAAGGATGAACAAAAAAGTCAAGTCCGCGGTGGACAAGGCTTGGCATATGACCAAATATAATAATTAAAAAAAAACAACATGGATAAAATTAGACCAGTAGGAGATAGACTACTAATTCAACAACACAAAGCTGCAGAAACTTATGGAGATTCAGGAATATATATTGCTGAAGTTAATCAAACTAAAGAAGACAGAGGAACTGTAGTAGGTATAGGTGATGAAGTGCAAGGAATATTTGAAGGAGAAGTTGTATTATTTAATCAATTTGTACAACCAGTAAAAATATCTCATATGGGTGAGGATCATATTTTACTTAGACAACAAGATGTATGGGCTATTGTTGATAATGAGTAATGTATAAATCCATCCCAACATATAAAGATAAAATTTGGACAACCACTGATTTTGAAACAAAAGAAGATTGGACAAAATATCTAATAAATTTATTTAAAGAACCAGGTCAATATAATCTTGATGATGTTGCTTTATTATTTAATGAACAAGCTGTATTATTTAATAAGCAAGGTTTTTATTGTGATAAACCTTTTAGATCAAAAGACTTTAATAAATATTGGGAAGATCAAAAAACAAAATGTAGAGAAGGGGCTTTATACCATGGTAAAAAAAATGTATTTTATCTTACTAGAGATTATTATATGTGGTTAAACTTCTTACCTATATTTGATAAGGAAGAAAAAAAATATGGATTTGCTAAAGTAAGAGATGCACAATATCATATGGCTCTCTATGAAATACTTGCTGAATTACATAACAAACATGTAGCTATACTTAAAAAACGTCAGATAGCTTCTTCATACTTTCATATGGCTAAAATTATTAATCAATTTTGGTTTGAAGAAGGATCTATATGTAAAATAGGTGCATCTCTTAAAGACTATATTAATGATAAAGGTTCTTGGAAATTCTTAGATGAATATAAAACATTTCTTAATGAACATACTGCATGGTATAGACCTTGTACTCCTGAGAAAGTTTTATTATGGGAACAAAAGATTGAGGTTAGAATAAATAACAGAAAAACTAATAAGGGTCTTATGTCAAAGATCCAAGGTGCTTCATTTGAAAAAAATGCAACAACAGGGGTAGGGGGACCATGTACATTTTTCTTTCATGAAGAAGCAGGTATTGCACCAAAGATGGATCAAACATATGAATATATTAGACCTGCAATGACATCTGGTATGATGACAACAGGTATGTTTATTGCAGCCGGTTCAGTTGGTGATTTAGCACAATGTAATCCATTAAAAGAGTTTATACTTAATCCACAAGCAAATGATATATATGCAGTAGAAACAGATCTAATGGATGATAAAGATGGTATTGGTGTTGCAGGATTGTTTATTCCTGAACAATGGTCTATGCCACCTTATATTGATAAGTATGGTAATTCATTAATTAAAGAATCATTAGAAGCAATAAAAGAAGAAAGAGGTCAATGGCAAAAAGATTTAGCACCTGAACAGTTTCAATTAAGAATATCTCAAAAACCAATCAATATAGCAGAAGCCTTTGCATATAGAAAAGCTGCTGTATTTCCACAAGGTATAATTGCTGAACAACAAAAGCGTATAGAAGATAAAACATATGCTTATGAGCTTATTGAATTAGAAAGAGATTCAAAAGGTATTATAGCTAAAAGAACAAAAAAACTTCCTATAACTACATTTCCTGTTAAAAAGAAACTAGAAGATAAGACAGGATGTCTAATTGTATGGGAAAGACCAATTAAAGATCCTGGATTTGGTACATACTATGCATCTATTGACCCAGTATCAGAAGGTAAAACAACAACATCAGATTCATTATGTAGTATATTTGTTTATAAAAATCCTATTGAAATAACAAGAGATACTCCAAATGGTCAAGAAACATTTATTGAGAAAGATAAAATTGTTGCATCATGGTCAGGAAGATTTGATGATATAAATAAAACACATGAACGTTTAGAATTAATTATTGAATGGTATAAAGCATGGACTATTGTTGAAAATAATATATCATTATTTATTCAACATATGATTGCTAAAAGAAAACAAAAGTATTTAGTACCAAAACAACAAGTATTATTCTTAAAAGATCTTGGTTCAAATGCAAGTGTATTTGCTGAATATGGCTGGAAAAATACTGGAACATTATTTAAGAATCATTTAATATCTTATGCAATAGAATACATTCGTGAGGCTATTGATGAAGAGGTGGATGATAATGGTGAAGTAATTAGTCAAACGTTAGGTGTGGAAAGAATACCTGACAAAATGTTACTTACAGAAATGGGTCAATATTACCCTGGTCTTAACGTGGATAGGCTTGTTGCATTTTCAGCATTAGTTGCCTTTGCAAAGGTTCAACAGTCAAATAGAGGCTATTTAAAACGTAAAGAGAGTGATAAGTCATCAAATAACTTGGATAATTCTAAAAATTTGTATAAATTATCTATGAACCCTTTTAAGAATATTGGTAGAGGAAAACGTGCATCAAGTAATAGTAGATTTAAAAAATCACCATTTAAAAATATAAAATAATGAATTGGATAACAACAACTACATTTGGTAATTTAGAAATAGTTTATATAATAAATTAGAATCTTATGAAAGTATTTAATGCATTACAATTAAAAAATGGAGCTAAAGCAAAGGCTGGTAGTAGCTCAGCAAGCTCAAGTTTAACACAACCTGTACAATTTTTATCTGCAAAACAAAAAAATGAAGATTGGGCAGCTTGGAATTTAGATTGGTTAGAAGTCCAAGGAATGAATTTTTTAAGAGGTAACTCAAGAAGATTACTTAAAAATTATAAACTTGCTAAAGGTATAATTGATAAAACAGATTATATAACTGAACCTGATAATGACTATAAAGAGTTAATGGATGTATTAACTCAAACTGATGAGTCAGCTTTAGAGTTAAGGTTTTACCCAATTATACCAAATGTTGTAAATGTTATGACAGGTGAGTTTTCTAAAAGATTCTCAAAAGTTCAATTTAGAGCAGTAGATGATTTATCATACAATGAGATGATAGAAGAAAAAAGAAAACTTATTGAAGAAAATTTATTGCAAGATGCTAAAAATAAAGTAACTCATGAAATGATTAAGATGGGTATGGATCCAAATGCTGAAGAAGCAAAGGAACAACTTAGCCCACAAAAATTAAAATCATTACCAGAAATAGAAAAGTTTTTCCAAAAAGATTATAGAAGTTTAGTAGAAGAATGGGCCACTCATCAAATGAATGTAGATGAAGAAAGGTTTAAGATGCAAGAGCTTGAGGAAAGAGGTTTTAGAGATATGCTAATTTGTGATAGAGAATTTTGGCATTTTAGAATGATGGAGGATGATTATGATGTAGAGTTATGGAATCCAGTATTAACATTCTACCAAAAATCTCCAGACACAAGATATATTTCAGATTCTAATTATGCAGGTAAATGTGAATTACTTACAATTGCAGACGTTATTGATACATACGGATACTTGATGAATAAAAAACAAATGGAGTCATTAGAAAGTATCTATCCAGCTAAATCTGCTATATATACTCAAACAGGTGTACAAAATGATGGCTCATATTATGATCCAACAAAAAGTCATAAGTGGAATACTCAGTCTCCTTCATTAGGGTATAGACAATTTATGAGTAACTGGGCTACTAATCCAGGAGGAGGGGGAGATATAGTAAATCAAATACTCAGTGAAGGTGAAGATGTTGGTGCTTGGGGTGATCAAGAAATGCTGAGATGTTCAACAATATATTGGAAGACTCAAAGAAAGGTAGGTCACATGACAAGAGTTATGCCTAATGGAGAAGTAGAACAATTAGTGGTAGATGAAAACTTTAAAGTAACTCATAAGCCTATTTATAATACAGTTTTATTTAAACAAAAAACAAAAGACAATTTAGCAGAAGGAGAGCATGTAGATTGGATTTGGATTAATGAAGTTTGGGGTGGTGTTAAAATAGGAAGAAACTTACCAGGATCTTGGAGAGCTGAAACAAGTAATGATTTTGATCCAATATATATTGGTATAAATAAAGAAAAACCAGGAAGAGTACAATTCCAATTTAAAGGAGATAATAATTTATATGGTTGTAAATTACCTATTGAAGGAAGAGTATTTTCAGATAGAAATACAAAATCAACCTCTCTTGTTGATTTAATGAAACCATATCAAGTAGGATATAATATGGTTAACAATCAGATAGCAGATATACTTGTGGATGAATTAGGTACTGTTATTATGTTTGATCAAAATGCATTACCACGTCATTCAATGGGTGAAGACTGGGGTAAGAACAATATGGCAAAAGCATATGTAGCAATGAAGGATTTTGGTATGCTACCATTAGATACTTCTATCACAAATACAGAAAATGCTACAAACTTCAATCATTACCAAACATTAAACCTAGAACAAACAAATAGATTAATGTCAAGAATTCAATTAGCTAATCATTTTAAAAGTCAAGCATTTGAAGCTATTGGTGTTAATCCACAAAGAATGGGTCAAGAGGTTGCTAGACAAACTGCAACAGGAGTTGTTCAGGCTGTACAAGCATCTTATTCACAAACTGAAATGTATTTTATACAACATTCAGACTATCTTATGCCTAGAGTTCAACAAATGAGAACTGATCTTTCACAGTATTATCATAGTAGAATGCCAAGCGTTAGACTTAATTATATATCTAGTGAAGCAGAAAAAGTTAATTTTACTATTAATGGTACTGAATTATTAATGAGAGATTTTAATATATTTTGTACAACTAAGACAAATCATAGAGCTACTTTAGATCAATTAAAACAAATGGCAATCACTAATAATACTACAGGAGCAAGTATATATGATCTTGGTAATATAATAAAAGCTGATTCAATTGCTGAAGTATCTAATGTTCTTAAAGGAGCAGAAGTTAAACAAAAGGCTGAAAGACAAGAACAACAACAACAGCAGCAGCAAATGCAACAACAACAGCTTGAAGCACAAGCTAAAGAAAAAGCTGCTGAACGTGAGTTCCAGAAAAATGAAGCAGCTGAAAACCGTAAAAAAGATCTTATGGTTGCAGAAATTAGATCTGCAGGTTATGGTGCACAGTCTGACATTGATCAGAATCAACAAAGTGATTTCCGTGATGTAATGAATGATATGGAGAATAGAGATCAATACAGAGAGCAGATGGACTTTAAAAGAGAAGAAGCTGCTAGAAAAACTTCTATAGACCAATCTAAGATAAAAATAGAGCAAGAAAGATTAAATACACAACGTGAAATAGCTAATACAAATTTAGAGATAGCAAGAGAAAATAAAAACAAATATGATGCTCCTGCAAGACCTAAAGATAGTAATAAGAAAAAGAAATAACATAGATAGCTATATACTGCAAAAAACTTTATCCCTTTTTAAAATTTTTAAGGTTTATTTAAAAAAATCTTAGTATATTATATATGTAATATTAACAGTTAGTAATAACATAAAACCAAATAGTTATGGCTGAAGAAACAAAAACAGTAGAAACAACAAAAGAAAAGGTTGAGGTAAACCTAGATGAAATCTTTAATGGAGCACCAGGAGGAGACTCTATAACACTCCCAGAAGAAGATAAAAAACCTAATGTATTTAGTAGAAAAAAGAATGTAGATATGTCTTTTGTGGATAACCCACCAGAAGAAACTAGTGAAGAAGAGGTTGAAAAAACTGAAACAGAATTAGAAACTACTAGTACTAAACAATCTGAACCAGTTACTAAAGAGGCAATTGATGAAATCCTTGGTGACAACGTGGAAGAAGAAGAAGAAAAAGAAGCCCCTAAGAAGAGAGGTAGAAAAGCAATTACAGGTGTTAGTGATGTTTTCAAAAAATTAATTGATGACGATAAAATACTAGCATTTGATGATGGAAAAGATTTAGAAGATTATTCTGCAAAAGATTGGCAAGAGCTTATTCAAGCTAATTTAGATGAAAGAGCTAATGCCGTCAGAAGAGAAACTCCTAAACAGTTCTTTGAAAGTTTACCAGAAGAATTACAAATTGCAGCAAGATATGTTGCAGATGGCGGTCAAGATCTTAAAGGAATGTTTAGAGCATTGTCAACTGTGGAAGAGACAAGGGAACTAAATGTTAAAGAAGAGAAGGATCAATCACATATCATTAGAGAATATCTAGGTGCAACTGGATATGGAACAAGAGAAGAAATTGAAGAGGAAATTGAAATTTGGAAAGATCTTGGAAAGCTTGAGCAACAAGCAATGAAGTTTAAACCTAAGTTGGATAAGATGCAAGAGAAAGTTGTTGCAGCAAAACTTCAAGAACAAGATATGAAAAGAAGACAACAAGAGCAAGCATCTCAGAATTACATGAAAAATGTATATGAGACACTAAAGGGTGGTGCAATTGGTGATACAAAGATTGATAAAAAGACACAATCCTTTTTATATAATGGTTTAGTTAACCCTGCGTATCCATCCATTAGTGGTACAAATACTAATTTGCTAGGACACTTGTTAGAAAAATATCAATTTGTTGAGCCAAATTATAATTTAATTACTGAGGCATTGTGGTTATTAGCTGATCCAAATGGGTTTAAAGAAACTATAATGAAAAAGGGATCTAATAAAGCAGTGGAAGAAACAGTAAGAAAATTAAAAACTGCTCAATCATCTAAATCTTCAGCAGCTGCAATTCAAGAAGAAGCTCCTGCAAAGAGAAAAAAGAGACAGATCCAAAGAGGTGCTAACAACATATTCAAAAGACTTTAAAATAAAAAAAACACAACAACAAATAATTATTAATAACAAAAACAGATAGAAATTATGAGATCATTAAATGCAGAAAAGCACTATGTACAAGCTGAATATGTCTTTGCCGTAGATGGTGGGGCTACAGGAGGTATTGTACCTAGTATTTCAAGTAAAATCCCAGCTGACGCTATTATAACAGAGTGTTGGGTTGAGGGTATTGTTCAGCCAACAGGTGGTGGGAACATGAAAGTTCAAGTAGGTACCGTGGGTGGTACAGTAACTGATTTAACAGCAACCTTTGTAAGAGCTGATATGACAGCAACAGATGTAATTGCAGGGTTACTAAACAATACTTTAATGCCTAAGAAAATTGCAGCAGCAGGAGATATTATTCTTCATGCAGCAACCGCAATTACAGCTCAAGGTACAATGGTTATAACAATAGGTTATACACTTTAAGATTAAAAAAAAAAGAAAACAACAAATAAATTAATTAATAATCAAAAACAATCAAAATTATGGCAACTCCAGTTTTAAATAATGGGATTTTCCTACGTGATACAAACTATAAAGCTAGTTCACATATTGATTCTTACCACCTAACACAAATGTTAGGATCAGCTGAACCTATGGATATGGGTCCAATTGATTTATGGGCAATGACACAAAAGGTAGAAATGCCTTTGTATCAAATGGCTTCATTTGGTGGAAAGAATACAATTATGGTGGATAACGCTAGAGGTGAGTACAAGTGGCAAACTCCTATTGCACAAGACCTTCCATACTCTTTAGGTAAAATAGACAGTTATACTGATTCTACTAGAGGTGTAGATGGAAACACATTCAAAATTCTTTTAAGCAAAAGAACATTTGGACACGGTGATATTATTACTTATGACAAGTACAATGGACTAGAACTTTACGTTACTGCGGATGATATTCTTCCTTCAGGTGACGGGTTTGTATACACTGTACAACTTGTAAATAGTAACAACACTGCTGCATTAGCAGAAAAATACTTAGCATCAGGAACTAAATTCTTTAGAAAAGGTTCTGCACGTGGTGAGTATGGTGAAAGATTCTCAGACTTAACAACAGGAACAGGTTTCCGTGAATTCTACAACTTTGTAGGAGGAGCAGAAGCTCATGTACACTACACAATTTCTTCTAGAGCAGACTTAATGCTTAAAGGTGGAATGAATGCAGATGGTACTATTCCAGTTACAGAGATCTGGAGAACATTTGACCAAGACGTTGATCCTTCTGTATCTTCATTAGAAAGTATGGTAGAAATCATGGGTGCTGATTACGTAAAAAGAGCATTTGATAATGGTAATTTATCTAGAACATTCTTAACTAACATGGAAGCTGCTCACTTGAATAAAATTGCAAGTGATATTGAAACTTACTTAATGTGGGGTCACGGTGGAAGAGTTAAGCAAGATGGTCCAGATGATATTAGAATGTCAGTTGGTCTTTGGAAGCAATTAGATAACTCTTACAAGAGAATTTATAACAAATCTTCTTTCAGTTTAGATATGTTCAAAACTGAATTATACAACTTCTACCAAGGTAAAGTTGAATTAGAAGGTCCAGATCCAAAACGTACATTAATTGTACAAACTGGAATTGGTGGTATGAAGCTTGTAAATGATGCTATTGCAAAAGAAGCAGCAGGATTAGGAAGTGCTTATGTAACAAATACTGATCAAGTTGGTATGGTTACAGGTTCAGGAATGGACATGGGCTTTGGATATGCATTCACATCTTATGTGATTCCATTCTTAGCAAATGTTAGATTTGTTCTTAACCCAGCATTTGATAATTTACATACTAATGACATTGAGAATCCACTTATTGACGGAAGACCATTAAGCTCTTATAGCTTTATTATCTTTGACGTTACTGAGTCTGGAAATGACAACATTCACTTGTTGAAACTTTCATGGGATAATGCATTGAAATGGTTCTACCAAAATGGTACTATGGACTACATGGGAAGAACTCAAGGATTTGCATCATCAGGTAACTTTAATGGATACCGTGTTATGATGACACAAACCATGCCTGCAGTATGGGTGAAAGACCCTACTAAGGTGTTGAAAATTGTAATGAAGAATCCAGTAACAGGAGGTTCATTCTAATATTCATATATGATTTAGAGAGGGGGCGTGTCCCCCTCTTTATTTCTTTTTAAGTAATTTTAATTAAAACCAAATTTAAAATGGCAAAAGCAAACAAAAAAGAAAAAGAAGTAATCTCTGTTGAACCAACATATACAACAGAGGCAATAAGAGAAGTAACTATGATTGAAAAATACCAAGAAGGTAAAAATCAATCTATAGCAATAAGAACATATTTTGATGGGGCTATGGAAAACATGGGTCTTGAATCATACAGTATGTCACTATTTGATGGTGTTGTTCATGAAGAAGAATTATCATGTCTTGAAATTAATGGAATTAAAAGATATGTAACTGGACTTAATGAATTTGCTCCTGAAATTAGAAAACTTTCACCAGAAAAAAGGAATGCAAAAGTTGCAGAAATAAGAAAAGCAGTTACAATACTAGAAAGAGATTTAGCTGCTAATATTTTAGATGAAGAAGATCCTGAATTTTGGAATAAAGTAAAATTACTTAGACATGATAATCATGTATTCTGGGGAAAAATAAGTATAAGGGTTGGTAATGATCCTGTATTTTTAGATCCTAGTAGTGATCCTTATGATCTAATTAAACTATATGCTATTGAAGCTGGTGGTTTTTCCATTGTTGCAAAAAATTTAAAAGATGCTAAAAATAAACAAGGTTGTAAATTTTATTTAGATAAATTAGAAGATACAGTAAGTACAAGAACAGAAATATCTAAATTAAGAAATAGAGCATTATCAGCATTAACTACAATGTATGATTCAGAAAATACAAAGTTATTTTATGTTGCAAAAATTGTAGATGCTAATAGTACGCAATATAATAAATCTACTGCTAATGATGTGGTTTATGAAAATATGGATGCATTTATTCATGGAGACGGTCATGATAGAAATGAAAGAAGATCTGCTGAAAAGTTTTTAGCAACTTCAAGAATGTCTATGGAAGACTTAAAATTAAAAGCAGTTCTTACTGATGCAGCAGGTTATGCTCTAATTACAACTAAAACAGATGGATGGATTTATTTTGGTTCAGTTAGAATGGGTAAAACAAATGAACATTGTTTAGAATGGCTTAAGAATCCTTTAAATGAAGAACACTTAATGGGGCTACTAAGTCAGATTGAATATTATTGGAATATGTAATTATGAATAATACTACACTACAAATAAAATTTAAACAAAGACTTAATAAATTAGCTAGTAATGACTATGATAATTTAGAGTGTTGGCAAATAGTTGAGGCTTTTAACAAAGCTCAGGTAGAGTGGTGTAGAAGACAATTGCATGGAAACAATATGTATAAAGAAGGAGATGAAATGTCTAAAAGAAGAATAGATGATTTACAAATTTTACTCACTGATTTAGGTTTAACCTTTACTGAAGAAGAAGATTTTATTGAATCAACTAATTTTCCAGTAGATTATTTTGAATACAAAAGAGTTTCTACAGAAGCATATAATAAATGTTGTCCATATACTATTGATAAACGTGGTGATTATCATGGAAGATCAATGACAGTATATTTATCAGAAGAGTCTAATGTAGATTTAATTATGAGAGATCCATTAAAAAGACCTGATTTTGATTGGGGAGAAACTTATTGTACAATACAAGGTAATAGAATTAGAATCTATAAAAGAGATTTTGATATTGTTGCACCACTTTTAACATATTATAGACAACCAAGAAATATACAAATATTAGATTGTGTAGATCCTTATACACTAGTTGCATCTCCAGCAGAAGTAGAATCAGAATTCAAAGATGATATAGTTGAACTAATCATTGATGAAGCATGTTCTATAATTGCTGGTGATATTAATGATGTAAATACATATATGAGAGGTTCTGCTAATGCTGAAAAAAATAATTAATATATAAAGTAAATGATAAATATTTTGTATATTATTAATGTAACATGAAGTTACAAATATATCAATATCAATATTAACTAAAAAAAAAGACAAATTATGGCTTATTTTAATCATGCGTTTGGGAAAGCATTTTACTGTGAAACCCTAAACACAACAAACACGGAATCATCTGTTGACTTAACTACAACAGGTGAGATGGCTTTTTTAGGTGCCGACTTTAAAGTATTAGGAACTCCAGGAATAGGAGGTCTAGGAAATAAAGGATTCTACCTAGGACAAGCTTCATTCCACCCAACTGACACAATTGGAAACAATCCAGGTCACGGTGGATACAAAGAAAGTACAAAATCAAAAATGATTCTGACTAAATATATCTCTGATATGTGGATTACAGAATGTAACAATGAAACAGCTGCTGTTCACGTAACAGAAATTGGACCTATCTTAGCTGATAGTAATTCAGGTGCTGCTGCTGCAACTGTTGCAAAATCTTGTTTTCCATGTGGATCTGATCCAATTATGAGAGTAGATGTTAAAGGTACTGCTGCATTAAGATTATTAAATCACAATGCTTACCAATCTTTATCAGGTTCATTACCAATGGCTCCTGCTGGATCAACTGTTCCTGCTAATGGTGTAGACATGTGCTGTTTAGCACAAGACTTAAATGCTGCTGGTACTACTGGTCACTCAGGTATTGCTCCATCTATTGTAGCATTAAACTTTAGAGATCAATTTAACAATGATCCTATTATGAGTAAATTAGGAACTGCATCTGTTTATGTAAATAGAGGTGCTGCCCCAACTGGAACTCCAGCTGATTTAATTGCTGTAGGTTCTGCACAAGAAACTGCTATTTATGCAGGTGGTGCAAGAGGTGTTAAATTTACTACTGTTGGTGGTGCTGCTGATACACTTACTGCAATTGCTGCAGGTGCTACAGGTGCTGGATCATTCTTTAGTCCTAACAGATATTCACTAGTAATTACTTTAAAAACAAGTTGTGAGTTACAAACTCAATTTACTTCTTGCTCATTTGACACAAGAGATTTCTATTTATTAGGAGGTCTTAAAGTTTCAGCTGATTTACAAGATGAAGTTGGTAACCCATGTGTTGCTTGTCAAGGTTATGTACTAGATGGTGCTGTAGGTGCAAATGCATACAATGCACAAGTATTTAAACAAAGAAGAACTTCTTCTGAAACAGGAATTAATGATATTCTTTTAACTGAAAACTATAGACAATCTCCTTACAACCAAGGAAACAGAGACTCTAGTAGATTCAGAGAACAAGAAGGAATGTCAACTATTGTATCTGATTTAGGAAGAGATAATAAAACAAGTGCTTGTAATGGTCACTTTAAAGTTTATCACTTACTTCACAATGTTCCAAGATTTAACAATCCTTCTGGAATATTTGATAATGATCAATATCACTACAGAGTATACACTAAGTGTTCTGGAGGTGTAGATCTTGATACGCATTGGTTAAAGATTGCTGTTCAAGCTGGTGTTCGTACAATGGACGGTGGTGCTGAGGTTTCTACAGTAGCACAGTTAGTTGAAAAAGGTGGTAACATATAATAGTTAACATCATATAATTATCCAAAAAGGGGGCAGATTAAAATCTGCTCCTTTTTTATTTCTTTTAATCTAGAAAATTTTGTATATTATTAATGAATAGTATATCTAATAAAACATATATATATGGCTTCTAAACACATTTTGAGCTTAGAAATCCCTGAAAGTGCAAATTGTTCAGTTTTTTCTGTTATTGACACAAGTGTCTATAGCAGCAGCATTCCTGTTGAATGTGAGGAACTTTTAATTACTCCACCAGGATTTGCTCAACCCACATTAATAACAGTACAACAAGGTTTTAATTTACCTATTACAGCTTGTGCAATAGGATTACAAACTACAAGTTGTAATACAGCTATTAATACTATGCCTGATGGTATATATATTATCAACTATAGTGTATCTCCAAATGATAAGGTATATGTAGAATACAATCATTTAAGAGTTACTGAACTACTAAGTACTTATTATAAAAAATTATGTGAGTTAGACACAACACCTTGTGAGCCTACTTCAACAAGAAAAGATACATTAAATGAAATGTATTATATAAGAACACTTATTGATGCTGCAAAAGCAAAAGTAGAATTTTGTCAAAGCCCCAATGAAGGAATGGAGATTTATGAATTTGCAAAAAAGAAACTTAAAAAAATAACTTGTGATGTATGTTGCTAACTCATAAACTATAGAGATGGGATTTAAGAAAAAAACACATGAAGAGTTAGTAAAGCAAATCAATATCAAAACAGATTTTGCTGATAAAGCATTTAAAAAAATGCGGGCAGAAAGATATGGTATAACATATTGTTGTCCTTTTGATCTAGATAAAATTGTTATAAAAAATGAACTATGTGGTTGGGATGACAGAACAATATCTGTATTACCAGAAGCATATGATAGAGCAATACTGTCTGATCCTAATTTTGATGGATCATGTACTCCCCCAGCTACATTTAATACGGTAACAGGACTCTGTGAGGGATTTACAGACCCAATAGAATCTACAACAACAACAACCACTATTAGTTATACTCCAATAGTACAGCAAAATGGTATAGAAGCTGTTCATAAAAATGATATTTATTTTGGTATAGATTGTCCTCTTATATTTAGTACTTTCGCGGTAGATGGAACAGGTAGTTCTACTCAAATAGGTCCTAATCATTGGCTTCAAACTTATGATGGTACAGTTAATGGTGCTAATATACCTGGTGTAACAGAAATTAGTTTTTGGAATGCATTAGCAAAAGGAACATCAGCAGCGTGGGGTAATTTTAGTGTAAAAAGCAATACAGCATGGATTAGTACTCCTACTGCTAAAACAGTTTATATTGGTTTTGCATCTCACCCAAATTATGGAGTTAAAGTTAATGGAGCAGCCATTATAGGAGAAGGCGTTGTTAATACTAATACAGCACAAACTATATTTAATCCTATGTATGGATTTCCTACATCTAATGCTGCTGTGCAAAGCAGTTGGTCTAATAGTTGTAATGCATCAATGATGAACACTTTAAACTTTGGTGCGTTTACCACTTGGCAAATGATGATATATCCTATTGACTTAACCGCAGGATGTAATTTTGTTGAAGTAAGAGTAAAATCATTACAACCCGGAGGTTCTATGCCATATGATCCACAACTAGGATATGTTATTTGGGATAATACTGCTAGTGAAATTATTAGCTCAACACAAAGATCAGATTTAACTGAACTTGCTTCAACCATATCTGAAGATTTTACTGGAGTACCAATTGGATCTCAAGGTGGAAATGTTTTAGCTCCAGGTCTAGATATTCTTAATACGGAATGTCCAACTGGTAGTACTTATGTTTTTGCTGCTGGTGGTACTTGTGAACAATGTATGTGGGAAGACGGTGATCCTTCAACAACATTAACATGTCCTGAAGGTTTTAGTGAATACTATGCTCCCGGTTCTGAGACATTACAATGTGTAGCAAGTAGTGGCCCAAAGCTACCATGTGACACAGAAACATTAATGATCTATGTAGTAAATCAAAATGGAGATATAATGCCTAACTATAGCATTATATTTGATGGGGGAACTTATACAACAAATGAAGAAGGTAGTCTTATCATTGTAGTAGAAGATGCATCAGTTAATACTTTACATACATTTAATTTATGTGAATGTTTTACAACAAGTGGTGGTTGTGCAGTACAACAGGTTGATATTGTTGTTACAGATCCAGATTTAGAAACATGCTCAACAAATAAACCTCTTTGTAGTTGTGTAGCCCCTTCATTTGTATCTGAAGTTTTTAGCTCACCTAATATGTCAATTACATTTACAGATGCAAATTATGCAGCAGGTAATGATGTAACGGCAGAAACTTATACAATGTATTGGAGATTAGTAGGTCAAGATGCTTGGAATGTTATATCAGGTTTAACAATGAGTTCAACTGGAACAATATTCCAAAATTTCTTAGCTCTTGCGCCAGGTCATTATGAATATAAAATAAAAAGCATATGTGTAGATGAAGAATCAAACTGGTCAGCAACAAATAATTTTACTATCCCAGAAATACCTGTAAAAAGAATGGGATGTATAGATATGGATGCTGACAACTATGATCCACTTGCTACAACAGATGATAGTAGTTGTACTTATACGGTATATGGTTGTACTGATGTGCTTGCTAATAATTATTATGGAACAGTTCCAGCAAATACCACATTAATAGACGATGGTTCTTGTGAGTATGGTTGTGAACCATGTACACAAATTCCTGTTCCTGATGGTGATCAATTGGTAGATGGCACTGATTTTGCTACATTAAATGCTTCAAGTTCAGTTATAAATATAGTAGGGGCTTTACCACAAACTTATATAGATTCAGCATATACCACTTTTGTTCCTGGCATTTGGTATAGATTTAGTGGTAATTCAGATGAGATGACTGAGGCATCAGGTAATATAGGTGGTATAGATGAAAATGGAGTTTTACAAAAAATGTCTAATCTAATAGTGGGTCAAACATATGATTTTACTACTAATTTTACATTAAATCCTTCTGGTTGTACGTTCTATCAATATACAGATAATGTACTGCAGCAGACTACAAACATAACCGGTACTGGTGCTCAAAGTATATCATTTATAGCACAATCTACATCTGATACATTTGTTTTTAAAGCAACAGGTGCAATATTAGCTTTTGCTTTCCATGTTAATGGTACAGGAACAATGATGAATGGGATTCCTGGATGTTGTGATCCAACTCAACAAAACTATAATCCTAACGCAACATGTGATAACGGATCTTGTCAGCCATTTGTATATGGATGTATGGACCCTAGTGCATCTAACTGGTATATACATGCTACTGTAGATGATGGTAGTTGTCTTTGGCTTGGTTGTACTGATCCTAGTTATCAATGGTGTAATAATTATATAGGACCAGCAGGACCTGCACCATCACCAACAGGATTTATAGATCCAATAACAGGGCAGGTATTAACAGGAACAAATGTAGATGATGGAAGTTGTACTGCTTGTCAACATTCTTAATAATATTAATAAGTTGACAATACTAAATAAGAAACAAAATGAATAACTTGGTTGTATCATAAAAAATCTGTATATTATAATGTATACATGTATTAAATACAACTACAAAGAAATAAATATTTATGATACCTAATAAATCAAATACAACTAATGGTTGTGATAATACATCTTCAGATTGGGTAGTTGGGCAAGGTCCAGAACTTACTTGTGTAGATGTATGTAATGGGGATACAGTAAGTGATGTAATAGCAAAACTTTGTGAGACACTAGCTAATACAACTACTGAAGCTTCAGGTGTAAATATTGATACAATAAATCAATTATGCATAGAAACTGGATACGGTAGGGCAAATACAATTCAAGAGCTTATTCAAAATATCATTAATGAGGTGTGTTCACATAATTCTTCAGAGAGTGATCCATGTTCATGTGAAATTCCATTACCTGAATGTCTTAAGTATACGGATGATCAAGGAAATCAAATTACATCATTACCTTTATATGATGGTAAATCGGGTGAGAGTTATGCTGTATATTTAGCAAATGTGCTTTGTGGTCAAATTAGCTCAATAAATCAAATACAAAATGATCTTGTTGCACTTGATGGAAGAGTAACAACATTAGAAAGTCATAGATCTCGAACTTCATATACTCCACCTTTAGGAATGTTACAGTATGTAGCACCTACTAAAACTCCTATGAGCTTAGAGAGAATGATTTCACTCACTGAACAATCATATGGAGAAACAAGTAGAGCATTAGGTTCTAAACAAGATATGAACAAATCAATTGGATTTGCTCAAAATAATTTAGCATCATTAGATAAATTAAATGTTAAAGTTTCTGCACATTGATTATCTGAATTTTCATAGCAAAATTCTACTTTTACAGAATAATTACTACCTATATCTAAATTACCAAACTCACTTGTTGGTATTGTATATACATC
>Ga0181420_1000074_pt1 | contig 33192 bp, 46 predicted proteins | sample 43SPOviralmetaG_FD_130145 | JGI IMG/M metagenome (GOLD analysis project Ga0181420, IMG submission 130145) | Marine viral communities from the oligotrophic San Pedro Time Series (SPOT) site, San Pedro Channel, CA, USA - 43 SPOT_SRF_2013-05-22 | ecosystem: Environmental > Aquatic > Marine > Strait... | reverse complement strand
TTGTTGTACATAGTTGTACGTAAATTCTTTCATTGAAACACCAAACAGTGAGACAACTAAGTCGCGAGGTGAGTAACCATAAGGAGATTTATGTTTATTGTAGATCATGAGTTTGATACTACCGTCACCGTAATCGATTGCTGTTAAGTTATCTGTGTTTATATATTTCATATTATTATTATCTATTACTTGTTGTATTTATTTTGTAATTAATTATTTAGTTTTATAGTTTAAAATTCCTAGTTTGTCACATAGTTTATCGGTTTCACTTTGATAACCTGGTTGTTTCCAAAATGGAGCTAACCAGTCAGGATTATTTACCATTTCATCATTACACCATTGTTTCTCGTTATCACCAAGTTGATAGTAGTGCATGTCAAATTCTGACATAGCTATTTTGTCTATTGTAGTATTTAGATTATTCATATTACTTGATTTAGTATTTCGTACACATCATCTTGTTGAGTTTTGTTTAGTGACATAAAGACACCATTAGCTTCACCAGGATAATCTAGTACGTGATTTATACATTGTTGAGTCATTTCAGCTTGATGAACGGTTTTGTCCATTTCTGCGAAGGCTTTTGACCACGACCAATTACTTGGATTGTTTGTATTATAAGACATAGTTATTTATTATTAGTTATTAATTATTTTGTGCTGAGTAATATGTTCGTTATATTTATAGTCTCTAAAGTATTACTATCAACTAAGACTTTTGTTTTTTAAGATATTTCACTTAATTCTCTACAGAATTTTGGAACAGTATTACTATTTGTATAAGATTTGTACTGTTGAAAACAAGCCATTTCTTCAAACTTTTGTTGAAATGTTGAGTAAATTTCATCATGATCATAAGTGAATGTTACTTCTTTATTATTAGTGAATGTTATTACTGTATTTGTACCGAGTAAAGATTTTCTTATTACAAATCTTTTAGTAGTTAAGTTATTAGTTTTCATATTTATTTTATTTTATTTGTTATTTAGTTTATATTATTATTATCTTTTATAGTTCGTATTTAATTTGTTTTAAGAGTGTAGTTTTGTTTAGTTATTAATTTTGGTTAGTAGGTACTTCACATGACCTCTCTATGATTTACAATAGTGAATGTTAAATATAGTTTAATATGTTAGTATTAGATTATTATATAGTTTAAATCTAATTCGTCAGTATGAATTGAATAGTTAATATTATTTTGTTTTAATAGTTTAATAGTTTCAGGCCAGTGAGTTGTGTATTCAAATAGAATGAAAGTATTATTATTAAATTTAGATTGGTCAATATTATTTTCTTCAAAGAAATTATCTGAGTCAATTATATAATGTATTTCAGAATTATCATTTAGAATTGAATTGAGTTTATTATATTTTAAATTAGTAATCATATTATTTATATTAGTTATTTGATATTATTATCAATGCAGCATCGTACTAGTTTTGAAAAAAAGGTAAATATAGACAGTCATTAAACAAAAAACGTAAAACATATGGCAAAATGGCTAAGAAAAGTTTGGGGACCCGCAAATGTAAAATGTGTTTTGTAACTGACTGATAATCAGGGATATAGGGGGTAACACATTTATTCTATATTTTTAACCAGGTAGTGACATTAGCCTTATAAGGTTATATAATAAGGGGCAATTGTCACTATATAGCAATGTAAATTACTAAAATTTCCTGTAAATACTACTATTATACAAGTAACATAAAAATATTTACACATTAATGGCTATAATACACACTTATCCTCGTAAACCTTTGCCTACAAAAGAGGATTTAATCTTAATTAGCGACGATTCTTCCAATAATCCTAAATTTAAGACTAAATCAGCTACACTAGAGAGCCTTGCAGACATAGGATTAGATAAGAATTTTGTATTCACGCAGCCAGTGCCGGCTTTACAGTGGACAGTTAACCATAATTTAAACAAATACTGTTCAGTTACAGTGGTTGACTCAGCAAGACAGATAGTAGTAGGCGATGTGACATACACAAACAAAGATACAGTAGTAATAACATTTACAGCTGCCTTTTCAGGGCAAGCTTATTTAAACTAAACAATTAAAAATGGCAGTAGTTTTTCTAAATAATCTAGATTTAAACGGAAATCAGTTATTAAACGCTAGATTGCAGAATTTAGCATCAGACCCTGGAAGTGCAGACGCAGGAGATATTATATATAACACAACATCGAACGTATTTAAGTTCTATAACGGCTCAGCATGGGTAGATCCATCGGCTGGTAATTATACAAGTTGGCAACTATCAGGAGATTCAGGTAGTGGAAATATAGTTAATGCTTCACAAGTTACAATTTCAGGTGGCACAGGACTGAGTACAACTTTAGTTAATCCAACTGGAAATATATTTGTAGTTTCATTAACCTTAGATCAAGCAACATCAACTACAAGAGGTGGTATACAATTATCCTCTAGTACAGCTCAATCAGTAGCGGCTAATGCAGTTTCAACTACAGCTGGTAGAACTTACGGTGTACAATTAAACTCCTCTGGCCAAGGTGTTGTTAACGTACCATGGACTGATACGTCTGGTATGACAAGCTGGACAGTAACAGCAGACAGTGGTGGTTCAATAGCAGTTGCTGATGGTCAAACAGTAGACTGGGCTGGAGGCACTGGTATTAGTACTGCTTACTCAACGCCGTCTGGGCAAAGAACAGTAACAGTTACAAACACTGATATTACATCTATATCTCTTCAATCTACTAGTGGTAGTAATTCTACTATAGTGCATGACGGAACTATAAAAATAAATGCTGGTTCAGGTATTACAACTACAGGTGATGGTAGTGGTCAAGTAACTATTGCGGCTACAGGAGCTGGATCAATGAGTTCTTTTACTGTTGCAGGCGATAGTGGTACTGATCAAACTATAGAAGATGGTAATACACTTACTTTAACAGGTACTAATAATGGTGGTATTACAACAGTAGGTACGGCAACAGACACAGTAGGCTTTAAAATGGATATAAGTGATCTTGCTACTTATTCAGGAACTTTCAACCCTAGCAAAGATAAACTTGCAGTTTCTGATTTTAGTGATAGCTTAATCACAAGATCATTACTTACAGCAGCTATACCGGTTAGTGCTTGGGGTGCTGCAACTGGAGCTATAAGTATGGGTAGTAACTTAATTAATAACGTTACTGATCCTTCTTCAGCTCAAGATGCTGCTACAAAAGCTTATGTAGATAGTGTAGTTGTAGGTAACTTAGTATTTCAAGGTCCCTATAACGCTGCTACTAATGTACCAGATCTTGATTCAAATCCATCGTCAAGTATTAAAAAAGGTTGGTCATATGTAGTTACGGCTGATGGTTCTTTCTTTACTGAACAAGTAAGAGTTGGTGATTTTTTAATAGCACAACAAGATGCTCCAACTACATTAGCTAACTGGGTAACTGTCCAAAATAACATTGATTTAGCTACAGCTTCTACAGTTGGTCTTGGTAATGTTAACATTGACGGTGCAGGTAGTAAAGATGGTTTATCTTTAAGTTATTCTTCAGGTACAGCTACAGTAGGTTTAGATATTGGTTCTCTACCAGCTTCTGGAGCAGTTAATACATTAGATCCTTCTAATGTTATGTTTCCATTATATGATGACGATGCTACAGCTAATCTAAAGATAAGTTTACAACAAATCCAACAAGGTATATCATCTTCTGCACTTGCTAGTTTAACAGCTGCATCTACAGTTGTAACACATAACTTAGGAACTAGAGATGTTATAGTACAACTTTATGACACTGTTACATACGATACAGTCTATGGAGATGTAAGTAGAACTTCAACTAATACAATAACAGTTGCTTTTGCATCAACACCTTCAAATACAATAAAGTGTTTGATTTACTCAACTGAAATACAAGGAGTATAATAAATAAATAAAATTAAATTAAATTAAATGGCAATAAATTTTTTAGACGGAATATCTATTGACGGTCTATCAACACAAGGTAGTGAAGGAACAGCGTTAGTTATTAACGGGTCTAATGTTGTTGGAACTAGAGAGCTAGGTTCAAATGCTTTTAATAGTACTACTATACCAACAAACAATAACCAATTAACAAACGGTGAGGGCTATACAACAAATACAGGTACAGTTACATCTGCTAATGGATCTAATAATAGAGTAGCTACTTTTTCTAGTGCTACAGCTTTAAACGGTGAATCTGCTTTAACTTTTGATGGAACAACGCTAGAAACAACTGGTACTGTGCAAGCTGTAACTGTTAGAGCTACAGGAGGTACAGATGGTGGTTTTGCTTTAAGACAATGGACAAATTCTGCTAATTATGCTTCTTTAGCTACTAATGGTATGACTGGGTCAGAGTACTGCATGCTGTCAGATGGTCAAACTACTTTTATAGGTGCTGGAACAGGTGGATCTTTAAAGTTAAGAGGACCAGCAAATGATTCTTCTCCTCAAATAACAATAAATGGATCATCTGTAACTATAGATGATGGATCAACTGTTGGTAGTGGAGCAGTAAGAGCTAAGTATAAGTCTTCTGATAACTCAAGTGGCCTTACGACTACTGTAGGAGTTAGAAACAGCAACAACTCTGCTTCTTTAACCTTGACTATAAAAGATGGTATTATAACTGGAGTATCAAGTGATAGAAGGTTAAAAACTAACATAACGTTAATAGGTACTTCAGAGAGCGGTATTAATATATATACATTTGAATACAAGTATAAGTTCGGTATGGAGGGAATTGGATTGTTTCAAGGTGTTATGTCAGATGAAATTCCAGATGATGCAGTTACTGTAGATAGACACGGGTTTGATGTGGTTGACTACTCACTAATAGACGTAGAGTTTAAGAGAGTATCTATATGAAGTTAATACAAGACTGGAGCGACCAAGATAAAACTAAACTACTAGATAGAATACTAGAAGTATTAGGTGATAAAGAATATGTAGACATAGTTGTATACGGAAGTAGAGTTAGTGGTAATTTTACAGCTAAATCTGACATCGATGTAGGTGTTTACGTTAATGAAATTAAAAGGTGTCCATGCTGTAGCTTACAACCAGCTGAGATAATAAACTATGTAAATGGAATATATCATCCAGAAAACAAACTTGGTAATTGGTTTGTTATGGATATAACATTTCATTTAGCTACAAAGATTAAAACTAATAACTGGAAACAGTTTGGTGAAACATATGATCTACCTAAATATTCTTTAATAACTGACGAGTATTATCCAGGTACTAAGCAAGAAACTAAAAAGTTTAAAAATAAAAAATACCAATGGCAGAAATAAAATCATACCCTTTAAAATCAACATACTTCGGTAATGATAGATTAATATTATCAGACATGGAGCCAGACGCTCAGGGAAATGTTTTAGCTACTACTAAAAATATTACTTTATCTACTTTAAAAAGTAGTTTTGAAATTGGAAGCTTAACTCTTACTACAACGGGAACTTCTGGTGCTTCTACTTTTAACTCTAGTACTAATACTCTTAATATTCCCAATTATTCATTTACTGATACTAATACTACTTACGATTTAAATGTTCCAACAAGTGGTATAATAAGGCTACTAGGAAGCGACGGAACTACTGATGATGTATCAGTGTCAGGTACTGGTGGAATAACTGTAACTCAATTAGCAGCTAATAATGTTAATATAGATGGGTCTAGTATATCAGGCGGTGTTTCTCAAGTAACGGCCGCTTCACCAGCTGCTTCAGCAGGTGTGCCACTAGTAGTTACGCCTACAACTGGTAATGTCACTGTTCAATCAAGAGCATATGCTGGTGGTACTAACGTAGGCCATGTTCCAACAGGTGGATCTGCTAATCATTTTATAGGTGGTGACGGTACTTGGCAAACAACGAAAGAAGTTCATCAAATGTCACCTATGTCGATGTTTGATAATAACATTACAAACACCAACCCATTTCAAGGTAATGTACTACTTGTGCAAGATGTATGGACAGGAGGTAGATACGTACCGCTTTCAATGGGTCTATTTACGCCTAGTAACTATGCTACTGGTAATCCAGGTGCAACTGGCTTTGCAATATATAAAGGTAAATTAACTGATGCTGCAAATGCTGCTGTAATATCTGGATCTGCAAAAGCAGAAAGAACAGCAGTAGGCATGCACAAGATTACATTAGCTGATGTTGGCAATGGTATTTTAACTCCTGGCGATTCTATTGTAGTGGCTATGTATTTACAAGGAGACGGAGGCAGCCTTGCAATCTTTGCTGGTACAGCAGGTTCAAGTAATACAGATATAGTTGCTTTGAGTGCTTCTGGAGCAACTTGGCCAAGTTCAGGAACTTCATTTCCTACACTACAGTCTATATTACAATTAGGATCAGTAACTGCGCCTAGAGTAGCTCTTGTAGGTGCAATATACTACGAATAATATTTCTACCATGTAGAAACCACTACTATCAAGTGATAGTATATAATAACCAACGTTTAACTAAAACCAAATACAATGACGTTTTTATATACCCGCACTAACACGTGGTCTAGTGCACCACAACCAAATGAAAAAACCATTAAGCTATGGGAACATATTACACAGAAGAAAAACTGGAGAATTGTTCAATTACCAAATGGATTTTTACAAACCGAATACAAACATATAGATTCTGATGAATGGGTAGATGTTACTAGAAGAGAAACAATTGATGGTGCTGAAAGGGCTATTGATACTTCTATAGAGCATTATCTTAAAAAATTAGAGTTTACTAAAGGACCAAAAGTAGTTAAAACCTTTAAGTAAAGTATTCATAACAATTATATTAAATTAAATTAAATGCAAGAATTAAAGTTAGTTAAAAACCTGACTTTTGGTAATTATGCTAGAAGTCAGGTATTAACTGGCGTAGAGAAACTTACAAATGCTGTAGGGTCTACGTTAGGAGCAAGTGGTAAATGTGTAATCATAGAAGATGGCAATGGGCAACCACAAATAACAAAAGATGGTGTTACTGTAGCTAATTCAATAACGCTACAAGATTCACTAGAAAATATTGGAGCTACGCTAATTAAACAAGCAGCTCAAAGAACTGTATCAGATGCAGGCGATGGGACTACAACTGCTACAGTGTTAGCTAAAGCTATACTAGACGAAGCAAACTCTCACTCTTTATTAGATGATGAAAGAGCAATGAGACAAGGAATTAATAAAGGAGTTGTTAAAGTTATAGAATACATAACAAAGTCTAGTAAGAAAGTAACTGGCAAAAAAATTGATCAAGTAGCTACTATATCTGCTAATAATGATAAAGAGCTTGGTGAGATTATAGGAAAAGCCTTCAAGATGGTTGATGAAACAGGTATTGTAATGATGGAAACAAATGAGCAACCTGAGACTACAGTTGAATTGATAGAAGGTGTACAGTATAATCAACCCTTAAAAAACAACCATTTTATTACCAATAAAGAAAAAGGAACGGCTGAGTTAGACAACCCGCTAGTACTCATTGTTGAGTCGCAAATAACTAATATCCGTAAAGTTCAGTCAGTCCTTGAATATGTAATTAAAAATGGTAAAAGTTTACTTATCATTGCAGATGTTGATCCACAAGTAGTTTCTGCTCTTTCTATGAATAAAATGAAGGGCAATATAAAAGTTAATATAGTAGATGCTCCTATATATGGCATAAGTAAAAAAGATGTACTATCTGATCTTTGTGCTGTTACAGGCGCTAAGCTTATTAATGAAGACTTAGGAGATGATATGGACTTAATACAACCAGAACATTTAGGATCATGCGTAAAATCTGTAACTAACCACGAAGAAACTATATTAAGAGTTGATTTGTCAGACAAACCAGAAGTTAAAGAAATTATAACTCTACTTGAAGATCAAGTTAAAGAAACTAAAAACCCTAATATTGTAGTAAGACTAGAAAAAAGATTAGCAAAATTAAAAGCTAAAGTAGCTACAGTTAAAGTTGGGGCAAACTCTGAGATAGAGTTGAAAGAAAAGAGAGACAGAGTTGAAGACGCTATTTGTGCTACAAAAGCCGCTATAAAAGAAGGCATAGTGCCAGGAGGTGGTATAGCTTTATTAAACGCTAGTATGCATTTAAAACCAGAATCAATAGGTGAAGAAGTATTGTATCAAGCAATAAGAAAACCTTATGAACTTATATTAAAAAATGCAGGCGTAAAAGAATACGTTGATCCAGACGAAAATGGTAGAGGATTAGATGTGGTTACAGGAAATACGGTGGATATGGTAAAAGCCGGTATTATAGATCCTTTATTAGTCACAAAGAGTGCTCTTCAAAATGCGGCTTCAGTAGCAACAACTATATTATCAACCGACTGTGTAATCAACAATGTAAGAGCATGAAAGCAGTAGGCAAGTATATAGTTATAAAACCTATAAAAGAAGTTAACACAACTACTAAAGGAGGTTTAATTCTAGCTGAAAAGCAAAGAGAAGACATAAGATACAGAAGAGCTAAGGTTGTAGAACCTGGTTCTGATGTTTCAGTATTAAAAAAAGATGATGAAGTTTATTATGACAAAGCATCTGGTTTTAATATTGAGATAAATAAAGAACCTTACAAGGTTATTAAGGAGCATGATGTTGTTATTATTTTATGAGAAAATTAACATCAGGTGATTTAAAAGAAATAGGTTTACTCAAGCATTATAGAGTTATTCGTAAATGGGCTTGTAAAACCTATGAGTTAAATGACGCAGACCTAGAACTTCTAATATATTTAGATTCAGTAGGTATGTTTACAAAAGATGATTTTAAAAAAGGTACATACTCTTATAGCTGGGACAACAGACGCTGGAACAGACTATTGAAACAAGGGTGGATAGTTGTGTGGAGAGAGAGAAATCGCACTACCCAAAAATATCATATATATAAAGTTTCCTATAAGTGTAAACAGCTAATAAGTAGGATATACCGAATCATACTAGGCGAAGAAGACATGCCTACAACTAAATTAGAAAAAAGTAATAGATATAGTTTTAAAGTAACAACTAAAGCTATTGAATATGTTAATAAAGATAAAACAAGATAATATGGATCATGGAGCAAAACAAGCTAGATATGGAAAAGGCGGTGTGTTTGGTAGAAATACTAATAAACTAGTCAGAGCAAAAACAGGACCAAGCTTAGGTGAAAAAATAGGTAACGTAGGTGAAAAAATAAGTAACACTATAGGTGATGCTTTCAACAAAGAAAAACCTACACCTACAGCTCCACCTAAAAACGAAATGGTGCAAAGTCAAATATTAAATACTGAGACTCCAGCGGAAAGATTAGCTTCACAATTTGGTGGTTTAAATCAAGATGCTATGCAAGCTATGGTAGCTGGTGGGAGCAGACCAATGCATCAAGGAACATCTTCTCAAATAGACCCTATGACTGGTATGCCTATAATGGCTGGTGGACAACCACCTATTAATCCAGCGTATGGAGGCGCTATGCAGAACTCAGGTGTACCTAACTTTAATCCTGGTATGAATATGGGTGCTATAGCTCAAGCAAGACTTGAAATGACTCGTGAGCAAAAGAAAGATCAAATAATGTCTAGAGACTTACCAGAAAATGTTAAGCAAAATATGATTGAAGGGATAAATCAAGAAGCAAACGATGCTAAAAAAGATGGAACATTAGTTGCTAGAATAGGTGAAGCTGCAGCTAAAGCTGCTCCAAAAGCAATTAACATGAGAATTGTTGAAAATGTAATTGTGCCAGATACAACATATAAAATTGGAAATAAAGGTCCTAGAAAATCAATGGTTGTAAAGAGAAATAAATAACATGTGATTATATATTATACACGAATATTGTAAACATTTAAAATAAAAATTATGCCAAGTTACGAAGGAAATAAAATTGATCCATCTACATACACTGCGGGTTTTAAAAATCCAAGATGTAAAACAAAACCATTACCAGGTACTAGAGTAATGATGTCTAATAACGCTGTTATTAAGCCAACTTTAGGTGGAGTAGAAAATATAGAATACAAAGGTAATCCTGTATTTAACGCTAATAGATGAATACACTAGAAGACTTAAAGCTGTATTGTTTAAACATAACATCAGCTACAGTTGTTAGTCTAGGTTGGCTAGAACCTGTATTATCTATACTATTGTTATTAACAACATTAGGATATACTGCTCACAAGTGGTACCTTTTAAAAAATAAAAAATGAGATTAATAAAAGAGATTATTATTCACTGCTCAGCTACAAGAGAAGGCCAAGATATAAGTGTTGACACAATAAGAAAATGGCACACAGAAGGTCGAGGCTGGTCAGACATAGGCTATCATCTATACGTAGATATACACGGAGAAATACACGGTGGTAGAGATATAGCTAAAATCGGGGCTCATTGCAAAGGTCACAATCGTAATTCTATAGGAATTTGTTATTGCGGAGGCGTTGAAGAAGATGGCAAGACCCCGAAAGATACTAGAACCGAAAAACAAAAAGATGCTTTATTATCTGTGCTTTATACATTAAAAGCATTATACCCTGAAGCTAAAATATATTCACACAATGAGTTTGCTAATAAAGCATGCCCATCATTTGACGCGACTAATGAGTACAAAAATCTCTGAGAACACTAACATACAACTTGACTTAAAAACTGTAGTAGCAATAATAATGGTTACAGCCTCTTTTGTAGGTATGTATTACACGTTGCAAGCAGATATTGAAGAAGCTAGAAAACTACCACCTATAGAAGTTACTCGCTTAGAATATGAACTAAAAGAAACGTGGAATGAAAAGATGATAATACAACTAAAAGATCAAGTTGAAGTATTAGAAGCTACTCAAGATATATTAAAACAAGAAGTTAAAATTACTTCTAGTTTAGTAAAAGACGGAACTGAAGCAGACGGAAAGCTAGAAGAACTAAATAAACAATTAGAGGAACTAAAAAATAGAAAACCTAAAACAACTGTTATAGTTAAAGAGGTTGAAGTTTCTAAAAAGAAAAAATGGTAATGGACTCTAAAAAATTAAAACAAATAGCAGCTGAACTTAGGAAAGCTTCTGCTATGCATAAAAGCCAAGCAGTTAGAATAGATAAGATGTTGAAATCTATGAAATCTGCTAAGAAAAATGGCTGATCCAAAAAAAGGTACAGGTAAAAAACCTAAAGGTTCTGGTAGACGTTTATATACAGACGAAAATCCTAAAGACACTGTTAAGATTAAATATGCAACAGTCAAAGATGCTAGACAAACTTGTACTAAAGTACAAAACTCTGGTAAGTCTTTTGCTAGAAAAATACAGATACTAACCGTAATGGAACAAAGATCTAGATTTGGTAAAAAACCTGAACAAGCTAAAATAGCTAAAAGATGTAAATCACTAATAAGAAGAAAACATGGCAAAGAAAAGACCTGAGTGGAAAGACAGCAAATACGCAGATGCAAAAGGTAAGTTTAAAGAGTTGTCTTGTGGTGATTTAGCTAATTGGCTTATTAAGTCTAGAAAAGGTAATAAGAAAGCTATTGTAGGTTCATTAAATCAACAAATAGTTTTTAATCGTAAGAAAAACCCAAGCTACGCGAAGAAGATGAAGTGTGCTAGAAATACAGCTATGAAAAAATTAGGTGATGGCAAAAAGTAAAATAAAAGGAGGCGGAACTAAAAAAGTTTGTTTACCAAAAGCTAAGGTAGATAAAATGTCTGCTGAAGAAAAACGTAAAGTCATTAACGCTAAGAAAAACGCTGCGTCAAGAGGTAAGTATAGACGTAGTTCTAAAAGTAATGTAAAAGGTGCTAGGAAAAAAGGTGCTACATTAAGAGACTGGTTTGAAAAAGAAAACTGGGTAAATGTAGCTACTGGAGAACCATGCGGTAAATAATAAACTATGGCCACAAAAAGAAAAATTAAAAGAACTAAAATATCAGCGGCTTGTAAAGCGGCAGCTAAAAAAAAGTTTGACGTATGGCCAAGTGCTTATGCTAGTGGCTGGGGTGTAAGATGTACTAGAGCTGGTGGACCTGGAAAAATGGGTAAATCTAAAAAGAAAAAATAATATGTTGAAACCGGGAACTATAGTGGCGCTAGCTAAAGGTATTGCAAATAGAGAAGATCACGGAGGTGGATTTAAAGGTGCTGTAAAAGGTGTTGTTAAAGGCGTAACTGGAAATGATCAAATAGATTTTCTAAGAGAAATAGCTAAAAACACTTCTAATATGAAAGATATGTCGAGTGATAGTAAACCTGGTGCAGCAGGTCAATTACCTGTACCTGAGGTTGAGCAGTCTAGAAAAGTAAATAAAAAAACTTTAAAGTGTAATAAACCTAGAAGAACACCTGGGCACAAGACTAAGTCTCATATTGTTAAAGCTTGTTCTGCTGGTAAAGAAAAGATTATTAGATTTGGACAACAAGGTAAAAAAGTAAATACATTGTCTGGTACGGCTGGTAAACCTAAAGCAGGTGAGTCTGCAAAAATGAAAGCTAAAAGAAAAAGCTTTAAAGCAAGGCACGCAAAAAATATAGCTAAAGGAAAAATGTCAGCAGCGTATTGGGCTGATAAAGTTAAATGGTAATGAGAGACAAAGGATTAGGAGATACAATAGAACGTTTCACTACGTTTACCGGTATTAAAAAATTTGCAGACAGTATACCGGGAGGTTGTGGCTGTGATGCTAGAAAACAATGGTTCAATAAGAACTTTCCTTATAACATGAATAAAAAATAATTATGAAAAAATCAAAGCAAAAAGTAGAGCAAGATTATTCTAGAAACGCTATACGTGATTACGAAACAGGCCATGAGAAAGCTGCTAATTACGAAAAGAAAAAAGCTTTAGAAGTAGCTGCTGGAGAAATGCACGGTTACTTTGCATCCGCACATAAAATACACAAACACGGAAAAGGAAGAAGTTAACATGGCTTTTAAATTAAAAGCACCGTATAATATTAAAATGATGAACACGCCTATTTATAGGACGGGTAAAAATTATAATATAAATGGTGAAGTAAAAGAAAATGGTTCCATGATAATAACGGATGACATTAGTGATCCGTATCAATTAGCAAATACTATCAGTCATGAGATGATCCACGTTGAACAAATTAAAAGTGGAAAGCTTAAGTTTGATGGTAAAAATTACATTTATAAAGGGAAGAAATATCCAATGAAAAACTTCAACACAGCCCAACAAAGGATGAAAGCTCCTTGGGAAATAGAGGCTCGTGCTGCTGAAATATATACAAAACATAAAAGATAAAACAATGCCTTACAAAAGCAAAGATGACGAAAACATCACAAAAACAATGCAACCACGAAAAGGTGGTATATACATGGATAGAGAAGATGGTAAATTACCTGAGGACAGGGTAAGTAAATATTACCAAGAAACTAATCCAAAAAAAGAACACGTAAATCCATTTGCTGAAAAACTCAAAAAAGAACAAGCAGCAGAAGCAGCTGCAAGAGCAGAGAAGAAAAAGAAAGCAAAAGAGTCTGATACCTGGTACAACGATACTGCTAATGACGGTAATGTAATCAGTAGAGGACTTAAAAAATTAGAATCTTACTTGCCTGGACCAACTGGTCAAGGTGGAAATATGAGAGTTGGAGATACCTAAATCTAAGTTTTGAATTTTTCTAACACTGGATATTTAAGAAACAGCCCTGATGTTAATAAACCCGTCAACTACATAGCTGGCGGGTCTATTACTATGAAAGGAGTAGACTTTAAAGTTTTAGCAATACCTAGTGTTGGCCAAGCTGTAGTAATGGAACCTGGTAAAGATTATGATTTTCCAGGTGCTAAGTATGTAAAAGAAATACCATTAAAATGAGTGAAAATAAAAAATCATTTAAAGAAACTAAAGTAGGAGCTTTTCTAGCTAGTAAAGCGCCTAAAGTATTAGATGCTATTGGTGACATATTGCCTAACCAAGGTACATTAGGTGTGGTAAAAAATCTTATAACAAGTGATACTAAGATTGAGCCTGCTGATAAAGAGCAAGCTATGAAACTAATTGAGCAAGATATGCAAGAGTTAAAAGAAGTTTCTAGTAGATGGAGAGCTGATATGAAGTCAGACTCTTGGTTAAGTAAAAATACTAGACCTTTAGCTCTTATATTTCTAACGGCTTCGTCTGTTTTTATGATGGCTGTGGATTCTTTTCACATGCAGTTTGATGTAGACGATGCTTGGATAGGTCTATTAAAAACATTACTGGTAACAGTTTATGTAGCATACTTCGGAAGTCGTGGTGCTGAAAAAATAACAAAAATAAATAAATAAAAATGGCTGGATCAATAGAAATAGATATTGCTGGATTAGAAGGTAATATGGCAGCAGAGCCAAGACGATTTGCTCATTCTGCTAATGTTATAACAATAGCTAGTGGAACTGGTAAAAATGACGTAGCTCAAGACGTTTTACCTGTACCTGCGGCTGATCAAGTTGCTGTATTACAAAGAGGAGCTTGCTTATATATAGGAGGAACAGGTAATGTTAAAGTATTACTAGAAGGAGATACTACACCTGTTAAATTTGTAGGTGTACCTACTGGTACTTTTATGCCTGTACTTGTTAAAAAAATATATGGCAAAGACGGAACTGACGGTACTACCGCTACTGAAATATTAGCATATTACTAAAACAAAAAAAAACAATTAAATTTAATAAAATGAAAATAACTAAAAAAGAGCTAGAAAAAGCTCAAGAGCTTTCTGCAAGCTACAATAACTCTATGGTAACATTAGGTAACTTAGAATTATCTAAACAAGATGTTTTAATTGAAGCCGCTAAAACAAGGCAAGAAATAGAAGAATTAAAACAAAAACTAGAGAAAAAATATGGCCAAGTAAATGTTGATCTTGCTACTGGAGAATACGTGAAGAATGAAAGTAATAAGGAAGATTAGTATAGGCTCTGACTACAAGAATGATGCAATGCATTATTCAACTGGTCAAGAGGTATACGGTGGACATACTATTAGCAATATTCTTTTTGAAGACGGAGATCAATCATATAATATTTGGATAACCAAAAAAAATGAAACTCTTCCTTGGAAAAAGTTTAATCGCAATATGGCTATATCAGTAGAGTATGACTTGAAATACTAGTGAAAAGTTTATATCAATTTATTGTTAAGCCTTTTAATAATAGGTATAACAATATAAAAAAATTAGATGATAAATATCTAATTATAAATACTAGTATTGAAAAACATTTGTTTGTTAGTAAGAAAGCTGTAGTAGTTTCAACTCCTGCAGCTTTTAAAACTAAAATAAAAACAGGTGATATAGTATATGTACATCACAATATATTTAGAAGATATTACGACATAAGAGGAGTTGAAAAAAATAGTAGTACTTATTTTAAAGATAATACGTATTTTTGCAATGCAGATCAAATTTATATGTACAATGACAAGTGCCATTTAAATTATTGCTTTGTAAAACCTATTATAAATAAAAACGAATTAGATGTTAATATAGAGCAACCTAATGTTGGTATAGTAAAATATACTAATAGTTCCTTAGAAGCTCTTAAAATAAAACCTGGAACACTTGTAACGTTCACACCAAACTCTGAGTTTGAGTTTATTATAAACGATGAACGACTTTATTGTATGAAATCAAATGATATAGCACTAATCCATGAGCACGAAGGAAACGAGAAAGAATATAATCCAAGCTGGGCGCAAAGCAGTTGATGAGTTAATTAAAGTAGCTGAAGAACAAATCATAACAGATAGTGCTGATGATTTAGCTGCTGATAGATTAAAAAACGCTGCAGCTACAAAAAAGCTTTGTATTATGGATGCTTTTGAAATACTACAAAGAGTAGAAGAAGAACAAGCTATATTAGACGGTAAAGATATTAATAAAGAAACTAAAAGTTTTAAAGGCTTTGCAGAACGTAGAAGCAAATGAGTTATCAACAAGCACTTTGGAAAGAAGTTAAAGACGTTGTTAATTCTAAAATACTAGCTAAAAACAATAGGTTTAAAAAATGGGAGTATGGCTATAACTCTGATTATGATTTTATAGTAATAAGTAAAACAGGTAAAATTGGAAAAATCATTGAAATACAGAATCTCAGGATTGCTCTACCAGCAGCAAATGAACCGTATAAACGAAGCAAAGTCAAAGCGGAACAATATTGGGAAAAGTTTGAATATCCAAAAGAATTACAAAGGATAAAAAGTAGGTTTGACTGGGAAGATCTACCTTTAGACTTTAAAGAAAAATGGTATGATTATATAGACGATGAATTTACTAGACGAGAAGAAGGATTTTGGTTTTATAACAATGGTATTAATACTTACATTACTGGTACTCATTATATGTACTTGCAATGGTCAAAGATCGACGTTGGAGCCCCTGACTTTAGAGAAGCAAACAGACTCTTCTTTATATTTTGGGAAGCATGCAAAGCCGACCAAAGATGTTATGGCATGTGCTACCTTAAAAACAGACGATCTGGATTTTCTTTTATGGCAAGTGCAGAACTTGTCAACCAGGCTACAATATCTTCCGATGCTAGGTTTGGAATACTTTCCAAATCTGGAGCAGATGCCAAAAAAATGTTTACAGATAAAGTTGTACCTATATCAGTTAACTACCCGTTCTTTTTTAAACCCATTCAAGACGGTATGGATCGGCCGAAAACTGAGTTGGCATATCGTGTTCCAGCCGCAAAGCTTACTCGTAGAAAGCTCCAAGAAAATATTAAAGAATTAGATATACAAGGATTAGACACAACGATTGACTGGAAAAACACAGGTGATAACTCTTACGACGGTGAAAAATTAAAAATATTAGCTCACGATGAAAGTGGTAAGTGGGAAAGACCTGATAATATATTAAATAACTGGAGAGTCACAAAAACTACTTTACGTCTTGGTTCTAGAATTGTAGGTAAATGTATGATGGGCTCAACTTCAAATTCTTTAGACAAAGGTGGAGACAACTTTAAAAAAATATACGAAAATTCTAACGTTACTAAAAGAAATAGAAACGGACAAACATCTTCTGGGCTCTATAGCTTGTTCATTCCTATGGAGTGGAACTACGAGGGATTCATGGACACTTATGGATTACCTGTCTTCGTTGGAGGAGAAAATCCAGTCAAAGGAATCGATGGTTACCTTATTACAACAGGAGTTATTGAACACTGGCAAAACGAAGTTGAAGGACTTAAATCAGATCAAGACAGCTTAAACGAATATTACAGACAGTTTCCAAGAACTGAAGCACACGCTTTTAGAGATGAAGCTAAAAATACTTTATTTAATCTAACTAAAATATATCAACAAATAGATTATAATGATGGTATAAACAATGAAGTTTCTGTTACTAAAGGAAGTTTTATGTGGAGCAATGGAGTTAAAGATACTAGAGTTGAATTTATACCAAACAACGATGGAAGATTTTTAATATCATGGGCACCACCAACTTATCTACAAAATAATGTTATTATTAAAAATGGACTTAAATACCCCGGTAACGAACACGTTGGAGCTTTTGGCTGTGACAGTTACGACATTAGCGGTACTGTGGATGGTAAAGGTTCTAATGGATCTTTACACGGATTAACTAAATTCTCTATGGAGGATGCTCCGCCTAACCATTTTTTTTTAGAATATATATCAAGGCCACAAACAGCTGAGATATTCTTTGAAGATGTTTTAATGGCTTTAGTATTTTATGGTATGCCTATATTAGCTGAGAATAATAAACCTCGTTTATTGTACTATTTGAAACGTAGAGGGTACAGAGGTTTTAGTATGAACCGGCCAGATAAAATTTGGAACAAGCTTTCAACAACTGAAAAAGAAGTAGGTGGTATACCTAATTCTAGCGAAGATATTAAACAAGCTCATGCTGCTGCAATAGAAAGTTATATTGAAAACTATGTAGGTCAAAAAGCCGATGGCTATGGTGATATGTATTTTTCTAAAACTTTAGAAGATTGGAGTCAGTTTAATATAAATAATAGAACAAAGCATGATGCTTCTATAAGTTCTGGCTTAGCTATTATGGCTTGTAATAAAAATATGTACAAACCAAATCCTGAAAGAAAATATCAACCTATTAGTTTAGGTATTAAAAGATACGATAATGATGGGATTATTTCTAAAATAATAAAATAAATAAATGCAAATTTCTTACAACATGGACAGTTCTTTTCCAGATCAGGTAGTACCAGACGCGGAAAAAGCAACCATTGAATACGGTCTAGCTGTTGGTAGAGCTATAGAAGGTGAATGGTTTAGAAATTATAGATATGGTACAACTGCTCCAGGTTATGCTATTAATTTTAATAATTATAATTTATTAAGACTCTACGCTAGAGGAGAACAACCAGTACAAAAATATAAAGATGAACTAGCTATTAACGGCGACTTAAGCTATTTAAACTTAGACTGGAAACCAGTTCCTGTAGTTTCTAAATTTGTAGATATAGTTGTCAATGGCATGTCTCAAAGAAGTTATGATATAAATGCTTATGCTCAAGACCCTGCTTGTAGTAAAGTAAGAACTGAGTATGCTAGAAATTTAATGGTTGATATTGAAGCTAGAGAATATTTAGAAAGAGCACAACAACTATTAGGCATTACAGCGTTTTCTCAAGATCCTATTAATGCGCCTCAAGATAAAGAAGAATTAGAAGTGCATTTACAAATGGACTTTAAGCAAAGTGTAGAAGTAGCAGAAGAAGAAGTTATAAATAATGTTCTTGATAAAAACAAATTTGACTTAACTAGACAAAGAATAAATTACGACTTAACAGTTTTAGGTATAGGATGTGTAAAAACTACTTGGAATAGATCAGAAGGTGTTGTAGTTGATTATGTAGATCCAGCTGCTTTAGTTTATTCATATAGCAATGATCCAAACTTTGAAGATTTATATTATGTTGGTGAAGTTAAATCTGTATATTTAGCTGATATTAAAAAACAATATCCTAATTTAACTAACGAAGAATTAGAAACTATACAGAAATATCCAGGCAATGCAGAGTATTTAAGAAACTGGAATGGTAGACAAGATGATCAAACTATACAAGTTCTTTACTTTGAATATAAAAGTTACTCAGATCAAGTTTTTAAAATAAAGTATACAGATCAAGGATTACAAAAAGCATTAGAAAAACCAGATACTTTTATGCCACCACCTAATGATGGTTTTGAAAGAGTAAGTAGAACTATTGAAACTCTTTATTCTGGAGCTAAAATATTAGGACATCCTATGATGTTAGACTGGAAACTAGCAGAGCACATGACTAGACCAGTAGCTGATACTACTAAAGTTAATTTTAGTTATGCAATATCTGCTCCAAGGATGTACAAAGGTCGTATAGAAAGTTTAGTTAGTAGAATAACAGGTTTTGCAGATATGATACAACTAACGCATTTAAAAATGCAGCAGGTAATGTCTAGAATAGTTCCTGATGGTGTATTTTTAGATATGGATGGTTTAGCAGAGGTAGACCTAGGTAATGGTACTAATTATAATCCAGCTGAAGCATTAAATATGTATTTCCAGACTGGTAGTATAGTTGGTAGATCAATGACTCAAGATGGTGGTATGAACCCAGGTAAAGTTCCAATACAAGAGTTAAGAGCTGGATCAGGCGGTGGTAAAATGCAGAGTTTAATTCAAACTTACCAATATTACTTACAACTTATAAGAGATGTAACCGGGCTAAACGAAGCTAGAGATGGTAGTAATCCTGATAAAAACTCTCTAGTAGGTTTACAAAAGCTAGCTGCAGCAAACTCTAATACTGCCACTAGACATATACTACAGTCAAGTTTATATCTTACTTTAAGAGCTTGTGAAAATATATCATTAAGAGTTGCTGATTCTTTAGAGTTTCCTTTTACTAGAGAAGCTTTAAAGAATAGTATATCTAGTTTTAACACTGCTACCTTAGAAGAATTAATGCAGCAACAAGTTCATGACTTTGGTATTTACATAAGTTTAGAACCTGATGAAGAAGAAAAATCTCAATTAGAACAAAACATACAGATAGCTTTAAAAGGAGGTCAAATAGATTTAGCAGACGCAATAGATATAAGAGAAGTTAGAAACTTAAAATTAGCTAATCAACTTCTTAAGTTTAGAAGAAAGAAAAAAGCAGAAGCAGATCAACAAGCTGCTCAAGCTAATATACAAGCTCAAGCTCAAGCTAATCAGCAAACTACTGAAAAAGCTGCATTAGTAGAAATGCAAAAGCAACAAGCTTTAACTGCAAGTAAAGTTGAAATAGAAAAAGCTAAAACAGAGTTTGATATTCAAAAGATGAACTTGCAAGCTCAAATTGATCAACAAGCTTTACAGTTGAGATATGAGTACGATATGAAATTAGCTAGCATGCAGGTTCAAAGAAATAAAGATAAAGAACAATTTATTGAAGATCGTAAAGATAACAGAACTAAATTACAAGCTACTCAACAAAGCGCTATGATACAGCAGCGCCAAGATAATTTATTACCTACAGATTTTGAAACTCAAGGTAGTAACCAAACCATGGGTAATGATATGCCTATGTAACAACTATTAATTATTATATTATATTATGTCAGAAGAAATAAAAGAAAAACCTATAGTAGACGATACTAAAGAAGGTTTAACAATAAAAAAGAAACCAAAAAAATTAGTGCCTAAAAACACAGAAGATTTAAAGGTTGATTTAACAAAGCCTAAAGAAGATGCCGTTCAAACACAAGAGACAAATGATAGCAATGCTATTGTCGAAGAAAAGAAATACGAGACAAGTAGCGAAAAAGTGGTTGAAGAGGTACGGGCCACCGAAGAAAAAGTAGATACACCTATTGTAGAAGAAATAAAAGAAGAGGTAAAAGAAACTACTAAAGAATTAAAAGAAGCTATAAGAGATGAAAAAGTAACAGGTAAACCTTTACCTGAAAACATCGAAAAACTAGTTTCATTTATGGAAGAAACAGGTGGAACTGTAGAAGACTATGTGAATTTAAATAAAGACTATACTGCTTATGATGAAAAGTCTTTATTAAATGAATATTATAAAAGAATTAAACCACATTTAAATCAAGAGGAAATAAACTTTCTAATGGAAGATAGTTTTTCTTATGATGAAGAAGTGGATGAAGAAAGAACTGTTAAAAAAAGACAGTTACTTTTTAAAGAAGAAATTGCAAAGGCTAAAAGCTTTTTGGAAAGCTCAAAGAGTAAATACTACGAGGAAATCAAGTTGAGACCTGGTGTAACTCAAGAGCAACAAAAAGCATTAGACTTTTTCAATAGATACAACAAAGAACAAGAAATAGCTGCACAGCGTAGAGAAAACTTTAGAAATACTACTAATGAAATTTTTAAAAACGACTTCAAAGGTTTTGAAATTAATGTTGGTAATAAAAGGTTCAGATATAATGTTTCTAATCCTACTGCTGTTGCTGAAAAACAGTCTGACTTAAACACGTTTGTTAAGAAGTTCTTAAATAAAGACGGGGAAGTTGTTGATGCTGTAGGTTATCACAAAGCTATTTACGCTGCTGAAAATGTTGATACCATAGCTAATCATTTTTATGAGCAAGGCAAAGCCGATGCTGTTAAAGATGTGATGGCTAAATCTAAAAATATAACAGAAACTGCAAGGCCACAAGCTGGAAGTGACATTTTTATTAATGGATTAAGGGTAAAAGCAGTTGACGGCGTTGATGCTTCTAAGTTGAAATTTAAAGTAAAACAAAAAAACAACTAAAATTTAAAACATGAGTTTTGTAAATGGCGGGTCTTTCCCCGCGTCAATTGTTCCAGCTCAACAGAGAATGACTCTTCAAGATAACTATCTTGCTTTTGATTCAGCTGCTGGTGGTGGAACTTTCGCACAACAATATCTTCCTGAGCTTTATGAAGCTGAGGTTGAAAGATATGGAAACCGAACTATTGGTGGTTTCTTGAGAATGGTTGGTGCTGAAATGCCAATGACATCTGATCAAGTAATTTGGTCTGAACAAAATAGATTACACGTAGCTTATAAGACAAGTACAGTAGCTAACGTTAATAATGATGCTTCTCATAATGCTGTATTAACACCTAACTTAACAAACACAGGTGGAACTAGACATGCTATTAGAGTTGGGCAAACAGTATTAATGTCTGATGAAGCCACTGGATTAATCGTAGCTAAAGGTGTAGTACAAGCTATTACTAACACTACTTGTAACATTGCTGTTTACGGTGGAAGTTTTAATACTGGTACTGCTGCTGATGGTGTACCTGCTGGATTATTAGGAGCTAGCAACTGTAACGTATTTGTTTACGGTTCTGACTTTGGAAAAGGTTCTGTTGGTATGGAAGGTTCTATCGAGCCATCTTTCACTCAATTTAGCAATTCACCTATTATCTTAAAAGATAACTTTAAAATCAATGGATCTGACACTGCTCAAATCGGTTGGATTGAAGTTGCTACTGAAGAAGGTCAATCAGGATATTTATGGTATTTAAAGTCTGAGTCTGAAACAAGATTAAGATTTGAAGATTACTTAGAAATGGCTATGGTTGAAGGTGAGTTTATGGCTCCTGCAAACCCTACTGTATCTAATGTTCCTTATGATTTTGGTCCTGCTAACGCAGATCAAGACATTAAAGGTACTGAAGGTTTATTCGCTGCTATCGAAGCAAGAGGTAATGTATACTCTGGTTTTGCTGGTGCTGCTGCTCCTGGTTCAGGTGCTTTAGCAGATTTTGATGAAATCCTTAAAAACTTAGATAAGCAAGGTGCTATTGAAGAAAACATGTTATTCTTATCAAGATCTACTGCTCTTGATTTTGACGATATGATTGCTGCTCAAGCTGGTGGAGGTTATGCTTCAACAACTGCTGCTTCATACGGATTATTTGATAATGATGGTGACATGGCTCTTAACTTTGGTTTTTCAGGTTTTAGAAGAGGTTCTTATGACTTCTATAAAACTGACTGGAAATACTTAAACGATGCTTCTACTAGAGGTATGGATAAGGAAATCGATGGTGTATTAGTACCTGCTGGAACTACTACAGTATACGATCAAATGTTAGGATCAAATATCAGACGTCCTTTCTTACACATAAGATATAGAGCTTCTGAAACTGAAGATAGAAGAATGAAGTCTTGGGTAACTGGATCTGTTGGTGGTGCATACACTGACACGCTAGATGCTATGACTGTAAGTTTCTTATCTGAAAGATGTTTAGTAACTCAAGCTGCTAATAACTTCGTGTTATTTAAAGGAGCTTAATTATTGTTTAACATTTAAAAGATAGAAATTATGGGATATGTAAAGTTAAAAAAAGCTGGTACTGCATTTGATGTGTTATCAGGTGAGGGAGTTGCTGATGTTAAAATTGGTGCTTCTGCTAAAGCAGGTAAAATATCTGTACAATATATAGGTGATGTTGCTAATGAAATTCTAATAGAGCCAACTGGTTGGGTCGTTGGAACTGCAAGCACACACTTTGTACAAGCTGATGTTCAAGCTATCGATAAAGCTATTGGTTTAATTGGTGGTGGATCAGGTATTATTGATACTGATGCTTTAACTAAAACAGTTGCTTCTGCAACTTATGCTGCTCTTTAATTAGTGCAAAAATAATAAGATCCCGCTTCGGCGGGGTCTTTATTGATTATTATATTATATTATATTATGGAAACAAAAGAAAAAAAGACTCCAGAGAAAAAAGATAATTGGGAGTATAAAAATAGAACTTATTATTTAACAGGCAGACACAAGCCTTTAACATATACGTTACCTAGTAGACATTCAGGTAGATACCCTTTAGTATGGTTTGATCCAGAAAAAGGTTATGAAAGAGAAATGAGATATGCTAGTAACCAAAAATCAATATTTGTAGACGAACAAAAAGGATCTGTAACTTTAAAACATATTGTATTTGAAGATGGTGTTTTATTTGTTCCAATGCAAAAAAGAAATTTACAAGAGTTTTTAGAAAAGCATCCTCATAAAAATGTTATATTTGAAGAGTATGACAAAGTAGAAGAAGCTGAGGATCAGTATGATGCTATAGAACTAGAAATACAAGCTTTAAATTTAGCTTATGAAATGGATGTTGATCAAGCTGAAGCTATATTAAGAGTTGAGCTTGGTTCTAATGTATCTACAATGAGTTCTAAGGAGCTTAAAAGAGATCTATTAGTTTTTGCTAAAAGAAACTCTAAACTGTTCTTAGATTTAGCTAATGATGAAAATGTTGAACTAAGAAACTTTGGTATTAAAGCTGTTGAAGCTAAAATCTTAGACTTAGCACCTGATGGTAGAACAATTAGATGGGCTAGTAATAAGAAAAAGCTTATGACAGTTCCATTTGAAGAAAACACTTATTCAGCATTAGCTGCTTGGTTTAAAACTGATGAAGGACTTGAAGTGTACAAGTCTGTACAGAAAAAACTAAAATAACAAGTGATTATAAATAAGGGTGGTTTACGCCACCCTTTTTTTTTAAATATATAAATATGGAATTAAACGTAAATACTGTTTATACAACGGTGTTAAGTATTCTTAATAAAGAGCAAAGAGGATATATGACACCAGATGAATTTAACAAAGTTGCAACTCAAGTACAATTACAAATATTTGAAAGCTTTTTTGATGATCTAAACCAGTTTTTACGAATGCCAAAAACTGACGAAGAATTTGCTAGTAGAGTAAACCATATAGAAGAAGAAATACAAAACTTTGAAGAATATAAATCTGCATCTAGCCATACTAATGGTACATATGGTTTTCCTCAAGATTCTAATAATAAAAACGAAGTATATAGGTTAGGATCTGTTTACTTTAACGCTGTGCCTGGTACTCCACAAATAGAACTAGTAAATAGAAAAGAGTACAAACAACAACTAATGTCTCCACTTACTCAGCCGAGTAAAAAATTTCCAATAGCCATACTAAAAGGCGATGCTGTAGAAGTATTCCCTAAAGTCACTACATTTAATCCTGTAAGATCTACAAATGCTGATGATGTTAAATTTAGTTACATTAGAAAACCTAAAGATGTAAGATGGGGCTATACAATAGGTAGTTTAAATCAATATCTATATGATGCTACTGTATACAATCCAGCTACTTCTGTAGGTGGTGCTGGGTCTACTCAATTTGAGATAGACTCTTCTCAACAAACACGAGTTATATTAGAAATATTAAAATACTCGGGTGTAATAATAAGAGATCCACAAATAGTTCAAGCTGCTCAGCAAGAATTAATCCAAGAAGAAGCTAACGAAAAAAGATAAAATATGTCTACACTAACTAATTATGAAAATCCAGGTTTAATTAAACAAACTAATTCAGAATATTATGCTGGAAAAGTTACTGTAGTTGGTAGTGGAATTACTCCTCAAAATATTAATTGGCCAACTAACTTAACTCCATTAATATGGACTGATCTTCCAACGGCAGCAACTCAAAAGTCTGTAAACAATTATGATGTATACATAGATAACGTTTTACAAACGCCAGGTGTTGCAAACTATATAAGTGATCAAGTTACTACTACTTTAACTAACGCTAATGATCCCGCTACGTCTGCTCAAACAGTAACAATAGCTTTTACTGGAGGTGTACCTAATACCTCTTTAATAAGTATACAGTTAAGACAAGAGTCAATATGGGATAATTATAAAAATTATCAATACTCTACATTAAGTGATATTGTTGCTAATTTTATGATGTCTTATGTAGGGACTGATAGAATAATCAAAAGAGCTAGAAGATCAGAAATTATATTCCATGCTAAAAGAGGTTTACAAGAATTTAGTTATGATACGTTAAGATCTGTTAACACTCAAGAGTTAACTATACCTGCTAATTTAAGTTTACCTTTACCACAAGACTACGTTAACTATGTTCAGTTATCTTATGTAGATGGTTTAGGTGTAAAACATATTATATATCCTACTACTTTAACTAGTAACCCTACAGCTCCATTAATACAAGACGATCAAGGTGTTCCTACACAAGATCAATATGGTAATAATATTGAATCTCAACAATCTATAACCAATGAAAACTGGAGAAATGCAAATCAAAGAAATTTAAATGGTACTAATTTTGAAAATGACGATGCTAATGTTTATAATTGGCAATGGTGGAAAACGGCATTTGGTCAAAGGTATGGATTAGACCCTGCAATTACCCAAACTAACGGCTGGTTTACTATAGATGAAAGAAGAGGTGTATTTGCTTTTAGTGGTAATCTTCAAGGTAGGTTAATAACATTAGAATATATATCAGATGGACTAGGTTACAGTGAAGATAGTAGAGTTCCTAAGATGGCAGAAGAAGCTTTATATATGTATATAATGTATAATATTATATCTACAAGATCTAATATACCTGAATATATTATAAATAGATATAGAAAAGAAAAGTCTGCTAAATTAAGAAATGCTAAAATAAGATTATCAAATATTAAATTGTCAGAATTTACTCAAGTAATGAGAGGTAAATCTAAATGGATTAAAAGTTAAATATGGCTGAAGTTAAAAATACTTTTTTACAGTCTAAAATGAATAAGGACCTAGATGCTAGGTTACTTCCAAATGGACAGTATAGAAATGCTCAAAATATTAATATCAATAAATCTGAAGGCCCAGATGCTGGTGCTATAGAAAATATTATTAGTAATTTGTATATTACTAATTTTGGTATTGCAGATAGAACTGCCGAAGTTATTGGTAGTTATTTTGATGAAGTTAACGAAAGAATATATGTTTTTATAACTAACTACAATGATACATCTATTGATCTTTTATCTAATAATAGTGCTAATTTAAATAATACAGATATTAGCTCTAGTAGTATAGATGTTTCTTCATGTTTAGCTTATTATGATTTTGCAAGTGGAGATACTGAAATACTGCTGTATGGTTCTTGGTTAAATTTCTCTAAAACACATCCTATAGTAAATATTAATTTAATAGAAAATTTATTGTTTTTCACGGATAATAGAAACCAACCAAGAAAAATAAATGTAGATAAAGCTATTGATAACCCTTATGATTTAACTGTTTTACCATCTTATAATAATCCTTATTATACTAATGAAGATCAAATATCTGTAGCAAAATATTATCCTTATAACCCTATAGCGTTAGTTGGAGTTGAAGAAGTATTAAGTTTAAATCAAACAGTAGCCGGATCAGGATATACAGTAGGTGCTACTTTAAATGCTCAAACTATAACTGGCTCAGGAGCAGGTTTAACATTAATAATTACAAGTTCAAATGGAAATGCTACAATAGGTAATGTTGGGTCTAATTACGTTAGTGGAGATATAGTACAAGCTCCTTTAACTTTTGGACAACCTAGTCCAGCTGCAAGATACACGGTGGTAGTTGGTTCAATTGCAGGCATGCAAGATGTAACTTCTGAGCTATTACCTCAAGCTGAAACAGCTACTGTAACTAACGGCGGTACTTATGGTATTGGTGCTAACATTGCTGTTACTAGTAGTGGAAGTAACGATTTTGTAAATTGGGTAGGTTCTACTATAAAATTAAAAGAATCTAGTGGTGTTCCAAGTATTCCTGATGGAACTAGAGTTACATCAATTACTAGTACTGGAGGATTAAATTATAATATAGTATTAACTAAAGAAGTGATTCTTATTGCTAGTGATCAAATATATTTAGGCGTTAATCCAGTTTATGATCCTAACTTTTTAGGTGATGAAGATTATTTAACAGATAAATTTGTTAAGTTTGCTTATAGATTTAAGTTTGATGATAATGAATATTCATTAATTTCTACTTTTACAGAAGAGTGCTTTATACCAAAACAAGATGGTTATTTTTTAGGTGGACCTTTTAGTTTAGAAGGTAATTTAGCTGCTGATCCTCAAAGAACTTTTGAAAGTACTATTGTTAGCTTTATGGAAAACAAAGTAGATGAAGTTACTTTTAGATTACAAGCGCCTGATAAAACTAGTGGTACTCAAATGACTTGGCAAGAGTCTATAGATTTATTAAAAATAGATTCTATAGATATTATATATAGTGACTCAGATAGTACTAGTTTTAAAGTAATAGATACTATAACAAAAGATAAAATACAAACTTTTACTGGTAAAACTTATTTATATAAATATAAATCTCAAAAGCCTATTAGAGTTTTACCTGAGTCAGATGTTATTAGAACTTCTGATAAAGTTCCTATTAGAGCTAGAACTCAAGAAACAGTAGGTAATAGAATAATATACGGAAATTTTACCGGAAGCTTAGGAAGGCCAACTGAATTAGATTATAATGTTCAAATTGACGAAAAGTTTGCTGATGTAAATAGTGGTTCTGGCTTAGAAATAGCTACAGAGCCTAAATTAAGAATTGAATATCCAAACCATACTGTAAAACAAAATAGAAATTATCAAGTAGGTGTTATACTAGTAGATAGATATGGAAGACAATCTGATGTAATATTATCTTCTAATGATGCAGACTCTTTTGTTAGTGGTTTTGGTGGATCAACTATATACCATCCATATAGAAGTTCAAACCAGAGACTTAGCACATTTGTAGGTAGCAACAGAACTGATGTTTGGGCAGGTGATTCTATTAAGGTTTTGTTTAATAATGTTATACCAGAAACTGATTCTACTGATGGCTATGCTGGTTTATATTCGGCTACAAATCCTTTAGGTTGGTATAGTTACAAGATAGTAGTTAAGCAACAAGAGCAAGAATATTATAACGTTTATTTACCAGGTATTGTAAATGGTTTTCCAAGAAATGGTATAACTGCTACAGGTAATGTGGTTGATGAGGATCAATACGACGATGCAAATGCTCATGTAGTTTTATTTAGTGACAATGTAAATAAAATTCCTAGAGATTTAACTGAAGTAGGTCCAGAACAAAAAGAATTTAGAGCTAGCGAACCTTTATATGGTAGACTAACTCCAGGTAGAAATAGAAACGCAGTTCAATTTTATCCAGAGATAACACCTGATAGAGCCACTGTAATAGGTACTTACGCTGACTTAAATTTAGATAAAACTAAAAATGGTGTTGATTGGACTGGTAACACTCGTGCCGTTTCTCCTTTTTACACTGTATCTGGAAATAAAGTTGCCAATTCCGCTGGTAACCATATAGATTTTCAAAACAGTAGTAACTCTTTGATAGCTCAAATATCTACTAAAAAAGCAATAGGTTTAGTTGGCGGTGTTGATCCTAGTACTCCTCAACCTTCAGGTAGTGTACCAACAGCTAATATAGCTTTTAATCAAAACTCTGGATTAGCAGTTTACGAAACAGAACCTGTATTTTCTAACTTAGATATATTTTACGAAACAAATACTTCAGGTAAAATATCTTCACTTAATACATCGATATTAGCAGGCGATACAGTTACACCAGTGTCTTTACAACCTTTAAATTTCAATTATTCAGAAGACGAAGGTCCTTTATCTGCTGTGTCTAGTGATTTTTATCCTTTAGCTAATGCTGGTGTTATATTAAATAATCCAAATACAACTTGTACTATTGTTGGGCCTACATCAGCTTTTAATAATTTTGAAGTAGTTGCAGGTTCAGCTACTAATTCTTTTAAAATAAGAACAAAGTCAGGTGTTTACAATTGGTATGGTAGCTCAAGTCACATATCTAATAACTATAGATTTGATTTTTTAGTAACTAATGTAGATGGTAATGGAAATACACTTTCATCAAATATAACTGTTTTACCTCCTAATTTATTAGCTAATGCTCAACCTGGGTGGGTAGATAACGGAGGATCGTTAGGACCACCAACAACAGGTAATACTCCATACACAGGTGTATTTCCTAATGGAACTGGTTTTGATCCTACATATGCTCCTCATACTGGGTTTTTTAATGGAACTTCTGCAAGTAATGATCCTTTTCCTTCTTGGTCAGCTTTAGCTTTTAGTGGTAACACTTGGAACGAGTTAGTAGCTTTAAATGGATTTAATGGAAGCGCAGGTGATGGATCAAGTGCTAATATACCTTTTTACATTAAAAATCAATTGCTATGGGTGCCTACTAAAGTTGAGTTTTATTGGACAGGTAATCCTAATGGAGCTGCATATGAAGAGTTTTCTCCTAACTCAACAAACTCTATAAGTGCATTTGGTGGTACTTTTCCATATAATGGTGATATAACTCTTAACACAGTTCAAAAACTTGCGGGTATGAGTATATATAGTAATCAAGCATATAATAATGTACCTGAAACAGTTTTTCATAGATTAAGAGCATTGAATCATAGTGCACCTACATTAGACCCTTACGATGTTAATGGTGTACCTGTTAGTAATCCATTAGGTTCTGTAGCTCAATATGTTTACCCAGCACAACCTTGGACAGGTGCAGGAACTAGCCCTAATGCTGGTAACCCAGTTTATGGTTTGTCTACTGGTCAATCAGGCGCTTATAGTTCTTCAGAACAAGGAAAACCTACACTTTGGAGAATAACACTTGAAGTTAGAGATGAAGCTGGATCATCAGGTTATTTATCTAGAGAACTTCAGTTAGAGTTTTATGTAACGCCTAATAGTTTTATTTCAAACAATTTAACTCAAACAACTTCAGGTGGCGGTGGCGGAGGTAGTCAAGGTGATAATTCACAAGGTGGGTAAGTCCGTATTAAGTTTGTAATATAAATAAAAAATAAGTGATAATATAATGGGAGCAATAGTAGAAGTTTCATATTTTAATTCATATAAGTTAGTTTCTTTAGGTTTTGGTGCTAGTAGTGGCTATGGCTCATATGCTGGTTTACCTTGGAACCCTCCAGGTTATCCTGAGTTTCCTGTAAATGCAGATGGCGATGCGGCTGATCCTAATCTCTCTGTAGATCAACGATATGAATGGTATGTAGAAGAAGCTAGAATAAGAGGAGGCTACAATAATACTTCTGTAGCTTTTGGCCCTAGAGCATATATTTCTGAAGACAATGATAATGCTCAGATATTTGGTAATAGCTTAATATTTTCAGGTGTTTTTAATTCTAGAACAGATGTTAATCAAACTAACGTGTTTAGTGTAGGCGAACAAATAACTAGATCTTTAGATCCAAGATATGGTAGCATTAACTTTATATACGCTAGAGATACAGACCTAACAGTTTTTCAACAAAACAAAACTAATAGAGCTTTAATAGACAAAGATGCTATATATTCTGCTGAAGGTACTTCTACAATAACAACTGCTCAAGCAGTAATAGGAACTATAACACCTTACGAAGGTGACTATGGAATAAGTAACCAACCAGAGTCTTTTGCTAAATACGGTTTTAGAAGATATTTTTCTGATGTTAATAGAGGTGCTATAATGAGATTATCAAGAGATGGTTTAACTGAAATATCTCAATATGGTATGTCTGATTATTTTAGAGATGAACTTTCATCTATAAATAATGATTTTCAAATATTTAGTTTATCAGGTGCAGTAACTAATATTTCTGGAGCTACTTTTGATATTCACTCATCAGTTGCTAGTACTATACAGATAGGCATGCAGCTGCAGTTCGCTGGAGGACAAACAGCATACGTAAATAGTTTTAATACTTCTACAAATAAAGTAACAGTTAGTGAAGCTATAACAGGTTCACCAACTACTGTTATTATAAGTAAAAGTGTAAAAGATAAAGTTTTAGGAGCTTGGGATGCTCATAATAAAAACTATGTGTTATCTATACAACCTGCTGTAACAACTGGCGGTCAATCAGATAATTTTAAAACTTTAAATTTTGATGATGGTGCAAACGGATGGGTGAGCTTTTTTACTTACAAGCCAACAGATGCTGAAAGTTTAAAAAATATATATTATACTTTTAACAACGCTACTTTATATAGGCATTACGCTGGTAATTCTAGAAATAATTTTTATGGTCAATACGGAGCTTCTAGCGTAGAATTTATATTTAATGTTTCTCCATCTAGTAAAAAACTTTTTCAAACTGTAAACTATGAAGGATATAACGGCTGGGAAATAACTAGTTTTAAATCTGATGAAACAGGTATAGATGAAGGAGCTTTTTATAATGATACTACACTAACAATAAAAAGTTATAACGAAGGATTATATACAGATCCACTCACTGGACAACCATTAAGAGCTGGTTTTAATAGAAAAGAAAATTTATATACAGCTAATTTAGTTAACAATAGTACTGCTATGCCTGGTGAAGTAATATTTGGAAACAGCATTAGTGGTATAAAAGGATATTTTGCCACTGTAACAATACAGACAGATGGAACAACTGATATATCAGGTGCTAAAGAATTATTTTCTGTAGGCACTACATTTGTTAGATCATCTTAAATTAAATGGAAATAAATAAAATAACTAAAGATTTAATAAAAAACTCTAACAATGCGCAAGTAGTTGGAGATGGCACAGATATAATACATCATGATATTGTACCTTTAAAACATTCATTTGCTGATCAACTATATATAAGGCAAATGGAAATGAAAAAAGGAACTATGGTTATAGGAGCCGTGCACAATCATAAACATGTTTGGTTTTTATTAACTGGTCATTTAACAATATCTGACAATAAAGAAGTTCAAGATTATCAAGCACCTTGCTATGTAGTTTCAGATGCAGGAACACAAAGAGCTATATATGCTAATGAAGATTCAATATTTGTAAATGTTCACAAGAACCCTAGCAATACTGAAAACATAGAAGAACTAGAAAAAGAAATAGTGTCTATCACTAGAAAAGATTTTAATAACTATATAAAAAATAAAGTATGAGTTTTGCAATAGTAGCAGCAGTAGCAGCCCCGTTAGTTGTGGGAGGAATACAAATGGCAATGAATAATAAAAAAGCCAGAGACATGGAAGGTGATATGCAAGCTGCTCAAGGAAATATAAATAATTTATTATCTAATAGAGAGCCAGTATATGATGCTTCAGGCAAAATAAGATCTATGAAAGACTCAGTACAAAATCCTTTTGCTAATCTTGGTGTTGCTACTCAAGCAGCTGAAATACAAGCAGAAGAAGCTGACATAGCTTTAGCTAATAGTTTAGAAACTGCTAGAGCTACAGGTTTAGGATCTGGAGGTGCTACAGCTTTAGCTCAAGCTGCCGCTAGAAGTAAACAAGGTGTTGCGGCTGATATACAAAAACAAGAAGCTAGTAATGAAAAATTAAGAGCTCAAGGCGAGCAACAAAAGCAACAGCAATTGCA
>Ga0181420_1000073_pt1 | contig 33292 bp, 14 predicted proteins | sample 43SPOviralmetaG_FD_130145 | JGI IMG/M metagenome (GOLD analysis project Ga0181420, IMG submission 130145) | Marine viral communities from the oligotrophic San Pedro Time Series (SPOT) site, San Pedro Channel, CA, USA - 43 SPOT_SRF_2013-05-22 | ecosystem: Environmental > Aquatic > Marine > Strait... | reverse complement strand
TTACTTTTTACATCAACTAACATATCTCTATCTATTGTAGAAAACACTGACGGTAATTTATATTCTGTATCTGCTTCTTGAAATCCATTTAGTATATGATTAGCTATTGCAAAACTAATATCGTTCCTATATAGTCTAGGATCAAAACGATATGTGTCTGCAAAGAACTTGTAATTTTTTTGTATATATTGTACTAAATCAAAAAGTACTTTTGTTTGATCGTTCTTGGTAAACATAACTGTTGTAGCCCAAAGCAATTTAACGCCAGTATCCGAAACATACTTGTCATGGTAACCTGCTCGTGTTCCCATAATATCATTATACTCATGTGATATTAAGAAGTCTTGTTCGACATCCCAATAACTGTTCAAAGTATCTGAAAATGTTAGATAGTCACAATCTAACAATAATGTTCTTTCATAAGGTGTAATATCCCAAACATTTGGTCTGTTTGAATTATCGAAAGGTACTGCTTCAAAATCATTTCCATCATGAAGATTTCTGTATTGCTGTGTTGGAGGACGCTCTACAAAAATAAGGCTGTCAAAGATTTCTTTTGCTTTATCTGCAGTACCTATTTCTTCCATATAATCAACAGTTGACTTATCTGTGATTAATGAAACTGGATAGCCGAGATGCTTTTTAGCAAGGCCGCCTGCGACCAATGCTAGTTTAGAATAGTCTAAACTTCGACTGTTATGTGCAAATATTACGATTCCTTTATCCATATTATACTTCTATAAGTTTTTCTACGGATCTGCTCTTTTTGAGCTTCTGGTATTCTTCGTAATATTCTAATGTTGATGTTGTGTATCTATCAAGTATGATATCTTTAAAATCTGCAAGATTTTCAATCAATATAGGATTATCATTAACATCAAGTAATACTACTCCTTCGGTTCTATCTACTGAAAGTAGCATTTGAACGAAGTTAATTAGTTCTCTATTGATCTTAAAGATGCCGCCATTAACACCGTATGTTAATCTAGCATCAATTTTTTCCTTTAAAGTTTTACGCTGTACAGCAAAAGTTTCTCTGTACTTGCTAAAATCCAAGGCTTTTTTTAGTTGTTCTTCCATATGTCCTCCACAGTTATAGTAGCACTTAATATTTATGCGCTGTACTGGGGGCTAGGAAATTAACTGACTGTGAATCCGCCCACTGTTACAGATGGCGTTTCAATACTAAATGATTGTGATCCTGTGGGGTAAAGATTAATGGTACCAACTGCTTTTCTAGTAACAGTTTGGAGATAAAGTGAAGCAGGTCCTACTAAATCAGGTCCATAAGTACCTGGTCCTTGTTGCGGAGTACCTGATGTTGACGGTCCGCCTAATCCAACGTGATCGTCATTGTAAACTGCTGCCATTTCTAGTTGATATGCACTACCACTTGAGTTATCTAATACCGCAGGTGTTCTTGCATATAATCTATAATAGTTTGCATTGTAAGGACTACTAGCAACAGCTTGGTACCAAGGTGTGCTATAAACGTTTGTACATCTATAAAAGTTTCCATTATCATTAGGATTAACACCCGTTGCTGGTTGTTGTCCTCCAAATGTCTGTGTACTTGCTGTCTGTAGTAAACTTCTCCAAGAAGCGTCTTGGGCTGAACCGCTAATACTGTTCAAACTGCTTGTAAGTTGAATTTGTCCACCACTATTAAAATAGTGCCTAGCGGCTAATGCTGATGACCATGTAAAAGTAACTAATACTTGAGCAGAAGTTGACCATGATCCTGTATATACTGCATTACTGTGTGTTGTAGATGATGCTACTGATGCTGGTGGTATGGTATATTTTGCAGCTTCTAGTGCAATAATTAAATCATTCCATCTTCTGTAAGGCTGTGTATTGTATGTTGCATCATTAGTAAGAGTATTTGCTTTAATTTTTTGAGAAGTACTAATGTTATTAGGCCAACTTCCCCAATTAGTAGGAGGATTTGAACCATATATATGCCTGTAAGCATTATACATGTCTGTAATTAACCTACCGTATTCTTCTACAGATACTTTGTCCGAAACACCAACACCTGATGCATTCATTGTTTGGCCCCAACCATATAATACTGTGCCGTCAGCAAGGCCCACCACTTGCTCAAGGCGAGTGTATAATGCATTGTAGTCGTTTCTACTAATTGTTGCGTGTACGGTCGTCATATAATATCCTTAACAGCAGTATTTACTACAACAAGTGTCTATGTTGCACTAATGCTGGTTCCAGAATACGATGGACTCGTAATAGAAAATGCAGCACCACTTGGTTGTAATGTTCCTGTAGCTTTTAATTCTTCTACATCAATACTAAGTGTGCCGTCAACTTGATCGCCTGGCGCTGGTGCACCTGGATCAACGTAACTGTCAGTCAATAAAACCTTAAAGTTAAATACTGCGGCTGTTCCTGCGGAGTTACTTGCCACATCACACTTGCCTTGAATCTTGTAATTGTTTGCTGAATATGGCGTACTAGCAGATAAATTATATAAATCTTGGTATACATTTGTAAGCATGTATATATTATTCAGCCCGTCTGGTAATCTTCCGCCGATTACTTGTCTACCCACAGTTGAAAGTAAACTAGTCCATGCACCGTTTTGTGCTGATGCTGTTCCTAGTCCTCTTCCTGTAGTAAATCTTAGTCTACTTCCAGAGTTCCAAAAATACCTTGCGTCGTTAGCATTACTAAATGTTACGGTTATAACATATTCTGCATTTGTACTCCAAGCAGATGTATAGCTTTTTGAATCTTTAACTGATGCTGTTAGTAAACCAGCATCGCAGTCAAATCTATCATTTCGACATTCGTCAGCAAGTGTGTTGTATCCGTTAAAAGGATCACTTGATGATGCTGTAATAGGATCTCCAATAGCAGCAATAGTTGCTGTTGGTACTACACCGTTCTGATGAAAATAAGCATTTACAATGTCAAACCGGATTGCATCAAAGTGTGACTTTAATACTGTTTGACCAGAAATAACTGTTGAGCTGTTAACTGATTGTCCATATCCGAATGTACCAACACCGGTACCCATGACTTCAGCAATTTTGTTTCGCAGGCTGTTGAGGTCTGTTGATAGGATCTGTGCGCCTGTTGTTACCATTATAATACTACCGCTTCAATAATTTTTGTTCCTGAATTTGAATTGCTTTCTATTGCAATTGCAAATACGTCTGCATGACTGTCAGCCTTTGTAGCGTAACCTTCCGCAGCAGCAACTAATCTATCTCCTTTAGCAATACTGCCGATAACTTTAACTGGTACACGACCTTTAAGTGCAATGTATGTTCCATCTTCTAACCATGAATTCATCATAAACGCAGGTTGTGCTGAAACAACACCTAACGCTCTATCGCCCTCACTACATGCAGTAACTTCTGCGTTTCCGCCAACTGATACAACTGTACCAGCTTCATATTCTTTGTCTGCTAAATATTTCTCTGCTAAGTCAGCATATCTAGCTGCGGTTGCTGTACCTTGGAATAAGTTAGCAATTAAGTCACCGCTTGAATTTCTTGCAGCAATTGAACTTGCTGATGCTGTTGTTTTAGCAGTTCTGTAATTAGGATCACTGTCTGTTGCACTATCATCAATTTTAACTCTATCTGCAAAAGTTGCTGCACCATTAAAAGTATTTGCAAAAATTACACCTGACGAATCTCTAACAACAATACTGTTGCCTGAAGCAGGAACTGATACAGATGGTGTAATACCGTTCAACGCACTTGCATCTGATGCTGTACCAGTCAAGTTACCTTGAACTGATCCAAACAATGTACCAAAAATATTTGCGCCTGTGTAACCAATGTTTTTAGTTGCACCGTCAACCATAACAGTTGAATCATTAGCAAGTAAACTACCTTGTGTGTTACCTGTAACATTACCTGTAACATTACCTGTTAATGGTCCTGTAATTGCATCAGCATGTATTGCTGACCAAGCCAGTGCTGCTGTACCTAATGTAAACGAACTGTCAATACCTGGAACTACTCCAGCTGCTGTAATATCTAATACATTCTTTCTTGTTGAGCCGCCGTCATTAATAATAAAGTTAATAGGGTTACCAAGAACACTTTCAAAAACAATTTCGTCATCGTTTTCAACTCTTAATCTAAAGTCGCTTTGGTCACCTACTTTATAACCTGAATCTTGGAAGTTGATTTCCTGGTTAAAAGTAATACTTCCTTTTTGTAAGTATTGATCAGCAGCAATGCCACCTAGCTTTAATGCGTTAGATGATGTTCCCCAGTATACATAACTATCTGATGTAACACCATTAGCATCGGCTTTCGCCATTGTAATACCTTTTTTAACTAACGTAAAGTCGTCAATAGGGTTAAGTGAACTGTTTAGTGTAAATTCTGTTTGTGAAATAATTGCAACTGTTTTACCACCTGCATTAATTTTTAAAATTGAATGGTTTGTGTTACCTGTGTCTTTAACAACTTGTGCAACCGCTCCACTAGCACCAAGATCTGGTGATGCTTCAGGTCCTACTAAGACAAACTCTCCGCCTGACCATGCATATAATTGTTTTGCTGATGTATCCCACCAAAATTCTCCTACTCCTAATCCTGAAGGAGCAACTGATGCTACTTCAGCACCGTTGGTAGTTTTCCATTGTGCGCCGTCATAAAACTTAATTTTCTTATTAGCACTGTCAAACCAAACTTGACCAGTGACTGCTTTTGGTGGTGCAGTAGTATTCGCAAAGTTTTCTAGTAAATGTAAGAAGTTTTCGTTCTGTACTTCACCGTATCCTGCGTAGTTTTTACCAACGAAACGTATATCCGTAGTGGTATCAATAGTTCCGTCTTCTACTGACGTTAAAAATGTTCCGTTAAATTTATCTACTTGATATGCCATGTGTGTTTTCTTCCTAGTTTACTGTTGTATTTATCTACCTTCACTCGTCTTCTGGTGGTAACGGCTTAGGGTAAAAACTGTATACATCCGGGTTATCTTTATACGTTTGGACAGCAGTATTATGGTTAGTAATCTTCTGCTTAGTATAGTTACGCATAGCAATAAAGTCATCTGTAAGCGGAATTCCAGCATTTTCTAAGCATTCTGCAATAATATTAAGTTGCTTGTGTACAGGATACTTAACAAGAATCTGCTTGTTAACTACTTCGTCAATCGCTACTTCTTCAATTAGCGGTACATCGTTAAGAGATCTTACTTCACCAGTAGCATAATCTCCCCACCAATATTCATTTGCGTCATCTAAATCAATAACTTTGTGAGGTACGCCTTGCGCGGTAAGTCTTTCAGCAAACTCGCTATTATAGTCCTGAGACGATATCACTTTTGATCTATCAGTACTAAAAATAATAATGTTTTTCATCTAGTTCTTCCCCAACTTAATGCAAGACTTATTTTTGGTCTTTCATTTTGTTTAATTTCTGTTACTTCGTGTTCTAAGTTCACAGGCATATCTATTAACATACCAGGACCTTCGTCTACTAAATTTCCTTTGCCTTGTTCATCGTACCAACAAAAATGTGGTGCATCAGATCTTAAAAATATTAACTTAAACTTCCAATATCCGCCTGCACTATCTTTATGCCTTTTAAGATAATCCCCTGGATCATATTTGTTAATACAAAAACTATCACAAGTTCTATCTTCTTCTGGAATTGATTCTGTAATCAACTCCTTTAATTCTTTTGGCATGTTCCAACGGAACATACTCTTTAACTTACTTTCACCGTAGGCAGTTACAAAATTAAACTCTTCTCCAGGCTGCCTAATATAAAAACTTTCTTCGTTTGCCTCTACTAACTTTACTATCTCGTCAACATTCTTACAATAGTCCGATACTAACTTTACTGCCATTATACATATGACCAAGTACCAGTGTAACTCCAAGTACTACCGTTTGAGTTATAAGTCAACTTGTATCCTGTAGAACTGTTATAAATGTTTGTTGAAGTGCTAACACTTCCAGTAGCCCATCTATATGCTAAAATCCATCTACCAGCACTAAAACTAGAACTTGAACCTGCGTATATGTTATTAATTATCAATTCAAAATTTAATCCACTTGCATTACTTGCAGGAAGGTACGCTTCAATTAAGTCAATATATTGTGCATCTGGTGAACTTGTATTTGGTGCTGGTGAACTAATAACAAGTTGTCTTGTGTTTGCATTTGCAACAACATTTTGTACAAACGCTGTAGTAGCAATATAAGTTGAACTATCTGAATTTGCTCTAGTTACACTGTATGATGCATTGTCTGCATTATTAGCATTTGCAGCCTGTGTTGCATTAACTGCTGTAGTTGCTGTAGATGCATTAGTTGCTGATGATGCGTTACCATTTAGGTCTGCTTGAATAACATTTGCACTAAAATTACCACTTGCATCTCTAGCAACAATTTTGTTTGCTGTAGCCAAGTTAGTTGCATCAACATTAAATGTTGTATTTGTAATGCCGTCATAAACTAAACCAGTTAAGTAGTTTCCTGGTGTTAAGTTTGAAAATGCTATTGTATCCCATACTGGCTGACTAGGTCCTGTTGACTTTAAGAACTTACCTGCTGTACCTGATGGAATATGTGCTGTTGAACCAGAAGCAGTTTGATAAGGTATTGTTCCACCTGCTCCACCTGCTATGTTAGTTGCTGTGGTTGCTGTTGTAGCGTTACCTGCAACTGCACCAGTTAAATCACCGTAAAAATTTTGTGAGTATGTATTCTTATATCTTAATGCACCCGAACCAAGGTCAAGTGTTATATCTGCACTTGGTAAAAACCCTGCTTGTGAACTTGGAGATCTTGTAGGTCCAAATAAATCAAGTTGATAATCTACACCTTCTGATGCTGCTAAACTAATTTGATTAGTTGCTTTTATTTCAGCAGCGTTAATTGTGCCGTCAATAGTTAAGTTTGAAGCAACTGTAATGTTACCTGTAACACCTAATGATATCAGTGTTCCTACACTTGTAAGTGCTGATGTAGTAACAGTGTTGTGTAAGTTTGTACCTGTTAGCGTGTTAGCATCTGCTGTAACTGTAATGTCTGCTGTTCCATCAAATCCAACACCATTAATATTTCTAGGAGTTAATAATCTTTGTGCTGCACTTGCTGTTCCGCTTAATGTTGCACCAATAAAGTTTTCTGCTGTTACAGTTCCTGTAAACGAACCTGTTGTACCTGTAATGTTACCTGTAACATCGCCAACTAAGTTTGATGTAATTTGATTTGCAACAAAGTTACCTGTTGTATCTCTTGCAACAACTTTACCTATTTGATTTAAATGTGTTGCATCAACTGACCATGTAGTAGCATTTCCGCCATCAAAGTCTGTTCCTGTTAAGTAATTTCCTGCAACTAAACTGTTAGGAGTTTGTGCTGTAACTGTAAGGTTCTCTGACCCGTCAAATGCAACTCCATTAACTAGTATAGGCGATTCAAGTCTTGTTGCTTTATCTGCAACACCTTGTAACGATCCCATTACTTTTGCCATTGCATTTAAATTAATACCTGTAATTAGATCTGAAAATCCGCTTACTTCATTAGTTGGATCAATTGTAAAAGCATTTGAAGCAATAATACCTATTGTAATACCATTTACTTTAAGTTCAATTACCGGATATGTTGTTCCGTTAGTTGCTAATAGTGTTGTTGTTAATGCTCTAGTCGGTAAGTAACCATCTGCTGTTTCAGGACCAATCTTAATCCAGTTAGTTCCATCAAAAACATGTAAAGAAGGATCTGCTGGTGCTGCTGCGGACGATGCATTTTTTAACCAAAACGTTCCAAGTGCTGGTGTTACTGGTGGAGTAGCGCCTACATTTGCAGAGCCTGTTTCTACCCAGTTTTCACCATCGTAAATTTTTAATATACTTAATGATGTATCAAACCAAACTTGTCCTTTAATAGGAGTTATTGGTGCAGAAATATTTGCAAAATTTTCTAATAAGAATAAGAAGTTTTCGTTTTGAATTTCACCGTAGCCAACATAATTTCTACCAACGAAAGATAAACTAGTGGTTGAGTCAACTGCTGCATCTTGTAATACTACAAGTTGAGTTCCGTCAGTTTTGTTAATTACATAAGCCATTTATACGCTCCTATTTTCATCTTATGGTAATACCTCATCTGAAACGTGTGTCCAAGTGCCTGACAACAACTGGAATACTTTAATAATTCTAGATGTTGTAATACCAGCAGCTGGAACTGATGCAATTGCACCGTTTACTGCTGTAACAGCAGGTGCTGTTCCTGATGGTGTATTAAATGTATTCGTTGTTATAGTAATTTCAGGTGCTAAGTTAAGATTAACTGTTGAGTTACTTAATAATGTTACAAGTATTCTTGCAAAAGTACCTGATCTATATTCAGCTGGCGGAGCCAGCTTGGATAAAATTTCTGATGCAATGTAACTGTTTGGTTTACCATCTGATAAGTCCATACTAAATGCTAATGATCTTGATTGTGCAATATCGTCAACATATTCTTTTGTTGCAGCATCTTGTGCAGTTGTAGGATCAGCAAGTCCTGTAATTTTTGGTGTTCCTAATAGTGCAATATTACCTGAGCCATGTGCTTCTAATTGTAAATCATCGTTATTATCAAGAGTTGAAATCTTCTGATTCTCAATTCTTAATTGTGCTACTGGAGGTAAACCAGGACCAACATTAACAACGTTCTGAGCACCAAAAGCTGTAACACCTGGGATACTAGTAATACCTGTACCTAAAGATGTTCCGCTTAATACTGTTACACCGTTAATTTTAAATTCTTTACCAGTTGCTAGGTTAACGTGTTCTGAACTTGTAAATGCTTGTGAAGCAAGTGCAGGATATTCTGCTGTTGCACCTAACCCATCTTTACTATATAAAATTGCTTTATCAGTAGTACCTTTAATTACAAGTCCACCGCCGTCTGCAATTTCATCTGAGTTAGAACCACTATCGCCTGTTTGAGCAAGAACAATGTATTTGTCTTCAACAACTAATTCTGTTTGTTTAATTGTAGCAAGATCGCCATCATTAATAACAAGGTTACCTCTAATAGTAAGGTCACCTGCTAGTTCCATGCTACCACCAGTTTTAACTAAACTGTCTGGTGCGCCTTCATATAAATCAATTTGTCTTGTAGAAGGAGTAATCTTAACTGCAATTTCCTGCGAGATACCTTTTCTAACATCTAAAATTAAAAGTTTATTTTCAGCAGCGTTTGATAACTTAACGTTACCGTTATCAACTGACAAGTTAGCCTGCGAAGCAGAACCAACAACAAGACCTAAGTCACTTTCAATTCTAAGTGTGTTAGTTAATGAGTTAGCAGTATCTTTTCTAACATAGTTTGTAGAATCAACATTTGCTAATTTTTCTGAATTAGTACAAGTTACATCAAACTTAATGCCTGACAACGTACCTTGGTTAAAACCTGGACCAATGTCTCCACTAAATCCTTCAATAGCATTTTTAGGTGTAAATGAATCTTTAGCAAATATACCTAACAAGATACCGTTGTTGAATAATGATGTAATAACACGAGTTTGGTTTAGTGTATCAAGAATACTTGTTACAATAAGTCCACTAGTTCCTTGTGCATCTGAATATGCAGGGCCTAACAATATAGTGCTAGTTCCGTCAAAGAAGTATAACTGTTTAGCAGTATCATTAAACCAAAGATCACCAACACCAAGTGTTGTTGGTTGTGAGTTAGCAATTGTTGCAGAACTTACAGGAACAAATGCTGTTCCACTGTAAACTTTAAGTTTTGATTCTGTGCTATCAAACCAAATCTGTCCTTTGATAGGCGCCGTAGGCGCAGTCACGTTAGCAAAATTTTCTAGTATTTTAATAAAGTTTTCATTAAGTACTTCACCAAATCCGCTATAGTTTTTACCAATTAGTGTAATGTCAGTAGAGATATTATCAATTTGACCATCGGCTACTGTTGAAACTATTGTACCATCTGTTTTATTAATTTGATATGCCATTTAATATCTCATCCTACGTTGTTGTAAACGCTGGTGGTCCCGAACGTATAATATAGTTAATTGTCAAGAACGGATTCATAATACCAACTAATGACCCTAACGTAAAGTCTGTACTTGGTTTCTTAATACCGCCTGATTGTTGTAAGTACTGTGCTTGTCCTGGTGCTGTAGGTCCTAAACCTGTTGTACCTGGACTGTTAATAGCACTATCAACTCTAACAGCAGAATATTGAATTCCATTTGCTGTCATATCGTGTTCGTGATCTGGTAGGTTACCTAATGTTAACGCTACCGCACTTGCGCCTGCTGCTCCTGCAAGTGTTTGAGCTTCTGTACCTTCAACTCTTGCTGGGCTTGGTTCACCGCCGCCGTTATCAACAAATCCACCAACTGAGTTTGGCACGTTGATGTTGTTGTCCATGTTGTGTCTGCCTAATGCAAATCTACCACGTAAATCTGGTAATCTAAACGTACCTACACCATTAAGTGGTGCTGTACCATTATAAGTTGTTCCTATAGTATCAAACAATTCTCTAAACTTAGATATTTCAACTTCTCCACCATCACAAAATAAAAATCCTGTTGGTGGTTGTGATCCTGCATAAGGAATAATACCAGCTAATGGTATACCTAAGTCTCCTACAAACGTATCACGTGTTTGTTTAAGAAGTCCTGTTGCTCCTCCTGATTCAGCTGAAGCTCTATATACTAGTACAAAATCATTTTTGTCTGATTGGTTTGGTGCAGGTTCATCTCTACTTTTAACAATGTTAGCAGTCAATGTAGTAGCAAATGTCTTAGTTGCACTACCTACCTGCCCGTCAAACTGTATTGCTGGTGAAACAACATCGCCTGTTAGTGCAAAACTTGTAACAGTTTTTAAGTTAGTTGCAGTGTTTGCATTACCTGTAATGTTACCGTTAATTGTACCAACAATTTCATCTGCTTGAATTGATTTAGCATAAACTGTTTTCCAACGTGTTGTTGCCTCACCTAAATCATATGTATCATTAAGTTGAGGTTTTGCAGTTGATGATGTAATAGTTCCTGTAATATTTGCTGAGCCACCAATTAATAAATTTTTAGTAATTGCTGCGCCACCTGTTGTAACAATGCTACCTGTTGATAAGTTAGTTGTTTCGGCTGTGCTAGAAATCTTTAGTGCGCCAGTTAAACCAATGTTACCGTCAACATCAAGTGCTTCGTCTGGTGCTGCAATGTTAATACCAACTTTATTATCAAGCACTCTAAGTACTGTAGTTGGAATACCATTTCTGTTAACTTGTAAATCTACTGAACTACCTGCTGATGAATTGTAAAGTTTTGCAGCGGTAGATGATGTTGTTACTTGGAAGTTCCCGTCAACACCAATTGTTAAACCTGCGTTGTTTCTTACATTAATACCTTGATCAGTTGTGTTAAGAATATCACTTCTTAAAAACTTACCTGCTGATACTTCAACTCCGCCAACGTTAAGTGCGTCTGCATTTTTAGCAGTACCAATAAGTTTAGGTAGTTCGCCTCCTAAAAATATAGAAGCAAATTCTGTTTTTTCAGTATCGTTTGCTGGAGTTGCAACATTAAGTCCTGCTTTGATTGTTGCAAAGCCTTTGATATTAACTTTAGGTGTAAATGAATCTTTAGAAACAATTGCAACCGGTTGGTCTGCAATATATAAAATTAAAATACTTTTTGTTTGGTTGTCTGAGTCAGCAATATTTTCTACTGCTGGTCCATAACGTAATCCGTCAATTGAACTTTCTGCTGGTCCAACTAGTAACCATCTTGTACCTGTATAAATTCTTAACTGTTGGTTTGTAGTATCAACCCAAAGTTCACCAACTTTAGAATTTTCAACACTAGGCTCTGTAACACTCTTTTGAATGTTTGATGCTGCTTTCCATGCTGTGTTATCAAACAACTGTAGCACACCGTTTTGTGTGTCATACCAAAGTTGTCCTTCAACTGGATTTACAGGTGCATTTGCACTTGCAAAATTTTCTAATACAGATAAAAAGTTTTCAGCAATAATTTGTCCGTATCCAGTAACATTACGTCCTGGAAATGTTAAACTTGTATCTTGGCTTGATGTATTATCAAACACCGTGATCGGAGTTTTGTTTTCGCTATCTGTAAAATTTACAATATATGGCATTTATTAAACCTCCGTAAAGCCTGTTAAACTCTGTACTCTAATTGTATAATCAACTTGTAAGAGTCTGTTCAAAGACTTTTGTACAGGGTGGAAAACCACGTGTGTTAAAAGTTTGCCTGTACCTGTAGAATTATACCATTTAAGTCCAAGCTCGTCGAAAACAAAGTTACTGTCCATGTCAACACTATTATCAAATGCTTGTTGATCATCTGGCTCACCATAATCAAGTGTACATGTAATTACAATGTCACTGTATGTTGCACCACTAACGTGTCTAACTTCCATTTTGTTACGCACTGGATCAGCGTTCGCAATAGAGTTTTGATCAATAACTTTAACGTATGTTTGATTGTATAAACTGGAGTTTGAACCAACTGTGTTAGGTGTTAAGTATGTAATTAATCCTGTAGGGTCAACTGTAGTACCACCGCTACCAAACGCCATTTGGTAAACTGTACCTTCCCCTTGATTTGAAAGACTGTTAACTATTGCAACACTCATGTTTTCATAGTGTATTGCATTGCGTTTATCCTGAAAAACTTCTCCAGTTTCAGGATCAAAAATCTTAATATGCCCTTCAAAATGGAACCCGCCGGTTTCATTCAATCCAGGTGCTTTTGGCGTTTTGTTTTCTTTGTTTGACATATTTTTATCTTCCAGTTTCATAGTGTATTTATTCAGGTAACTTCGATGTATTGGCAGCAATGAACTTACTAATTGGAGTACTGTTTTTAAGCAGTGTAACGCCTGATGTAGCAGTATTTTGGCCTCTATCGTACCATACTTGTCCTTGTTGTTTTATAATACTAATTCGTGTACCTGCAGCAGGCACATTTGTTAGTCTAATATATGCTGACGATCCGTCAACACTAAATTCAGCTTCAACCTTCTCATCGCCCGCCGGGCTAGTTGAACCTATAGTTTCATTATACTGATCTATATATGTTTTGCGTAATCGCTTACCGCCAACAAATACTTCAATCGAGTCACATCTTCCATAAATTGCTGGAATAGTACCTTGATACCAATCACTAACAGTACTTAGCTTAGGAACAAAAGGTAGTGGTCCAATTAACTGACTACTTCCATCACTAACAAAATCTGTTCTTGATTGTGTATCTTTGTACGGAATAGTTTGATCCGTACTCATATCAACCACATATTCTCCTACTGGACTTAAAGTCTTGATTGCTGTACCTTGTGTACCTCTTCTCAAATTGCTTAGTACATTACCGCTCTTGATCATGTATTCAATCTTTTCACCGTTGATTTCAATAATGCCTGGTACATTGTTACTTGCAACAGGTTCAAACAGTGAAGAAGCATCTTTAAGTGTAATAGTTTCGTCATAGTAAGTTAATTCTTTTGCTAGTACTAGACTATCAGTGATAGCATATCTAGTGTATCTATTAATGTTTAGCATGTCTTTGCTAACTTGATAAGCACTTGGTAGGGCAAATATATTAGAACCAAACGCTATAATTTCAAAAACATCTGTTTCTGTATTAGCCCCTTCAATATATACAACACCTTTGTTAACATCTAGTCTATAATCAACGTCTTGTATTAGTTTTTCTTTGTTTCTATAAACCCAAGTGTAACTTACACCCAATGGTTTAAACGCTATAGGATAAAATGCTTTGCCGCCTGTGTATTGATCGCTAACAATATCCATTGACGGATATTCACTAAACCAAGTAACATCAATTGTGTCACCTAATGTTAGTGCTGTTGAATCGTTGATAACAATATTATTACCAATCACAGAGTATTCTGCTCCTAAGTTGTTTTCAATCTTGATAACATCACCGACCGTCAAATTTTCCGCAGTAACCTCAAGCTCTTTTGTTGTACCGTTGTAAACATAGTCTGTAATAAATGTTTTTAGCTCGTTATTAATATAAACTTTAATATTGTTTGGAACAATAGAACCTGCTGATGCAATAGGGTCAACACCTAGTACATACTTTTTAGTTACACCATCGTAAACACTGTAAACTGTGTCAACACTTTTTAATTTTTTGTTGTTTACTTCAACAATAGTTGATGCTAATGCACTATCTCTACTTAACTGTACAAATGTATCTAAGTCATAGCTTTTAGTGCTACCGTCATATGTAAACTCTTGTTGGTTAACTCTAATTAGAGATTGTAATGAACTATCAACATCTGTTGCTGCACTAAATGCAACTATTCTAATTACTGCTAGTCTATCAGGCTTTATACCAAACTGTACAAGTGTTCTGTTTGGTGTGTCGGGCAATAAGTCTGTACTGTCAATAAATCCTGTATCAGATTGTACACCGTTAACTGATACAAATATATTTGAAGTGTCAGCGTAATTTGCATTAGTTAAGAATAATGTAGTATCACCGTCTGCAATAAATTCTTGATAATCAAGTATTGACACGCCGCCTAATCCTATTGAAACTATTTCGATTTTAGAATTTTCTACTGGAACACTTGCAAATTCAATAGTACTATTAGTAACACTAACTGTGTATGTTGCTGGTTCAACTTTTAATCCGTCAACATATACTATTACTGACTTATTCTCAATAATTTTTTGTCCTATAAGAAATGTTAATGTTGATCCGTCACCTATTCTAAAATTAGACTTAATTGGAGCACCTTTTGAATCTTGATTTGAATGGAATACTTTAATACTTAAACTGTCTAAAACCTGTCCAGGTACGTTTTCTTCTGTTGCAGGTACTTGATCTGGGCTATTATATTCACCACCGTCTATTGAAATGTCTTCTGCATTTGTTCCTGTTGCTGTTGCATAAGCACCATCCATTGCTGATAAAGTACCACCTGATAATTTTGTATCTAATAAGTTATTATCATTAATAGTTACAGCGCCATCGCTTTCTGCAGGACGGAAAATTAAGATATCTCCTGGACTTGTTGAAACATATTCGCCTACTTCTACAACTTTTGTGCTGCCGTCACCTATAAATGTTGGCATCTGTGCATGAGGATTAGTTGCTATTGAACTATCCCAAGCATCTGTATAATTAGGATCGTCAATTCTAAGTGTTGGTGGAGCATCAACGCCTTCTTCAGTTTGTAAATTAGAAATATCGTCAGGTACAACAATACCTGCACGTTTTAAGTAAATGTTAATAACTTGTCCGTTTGTAGGAACATAAGGAAGTGTTACACCAATTGTACTTCCATCTGCAACATAGTAGTAATCTGCTGCTGCTTCGACACTATCCCAACTGTCTGTAAACCAAGGAAGTGCGTCCCAGCCACCTGTAACATCAAATGTAGTACCTTGTACTTGAACACCACCAAAGTCAATACCTGTCATTAATTGATCAAGCTCTTTACCTATCATACCTGATGAAGGATTGTAGTATTTTGTAATTCTGCTTACACTATCTAATATTTCATCATTCTTTTCATACGTAATTGTAATATTATCGTCTTTGGCAGGCGGAATTACAAATGTAATTTTACCTCTTAACTGTTTGTACACATCTGTTTCTAAAGTAAACAGTGATATAGTGTATTCGTTATTAAGAACTACTTGACCATTATTAATAATTGATATTTTTGCTTTATCTCTAGTTGGTGGATATGTTAAATTAAACACCGCAGTTGATCCGTTAGCAGTAAATGACTCAGTTTGTGTAAAGTTATTGTAGATACCTGTTTTAGAAAGCCTATCAAACTTCATATTAACGCTCATAGAACGTGTTTTACCGTTACCTAGCACTGCAACTGCTCTTGCAACTGACGGTGATGTTCCATTACCGCCTACAAGCGAAACTGTTGGAGTTGATGTGTAACCTGTGCCATGTTCAGTTAGCGCAATTCCTGTAACTTTACCGTTTGAAACATATGCTTTTGCTTTTGCTCCAGACCCATTGCCGCCTGTAATTAATACTTTAGGTGCTTCTGTATAATCTTCACCTTTACTTGCAATACTAATTTCTACAATTTGGTATCCTTTATTGTCATTCCAAAATTTGTAAGGATATGTTGCTAGTATATCGTCATTGCTTTCGACAGGAATAATTTTACCCTTCTCTTCTGAGTAGTAAGGAGGTAAATCAAAGTCTGCTATTGCAGAATCTGCAATATCTAAGTTATCATACTTACTAATGTACTCCCTTACAGTTGTACTATAAGGTTTGACTTCGTTAATATAATCTAAGTAACTCTCAAGACTGTCGTTTTTGTAATTAGTTTTCTGTTTTAATGTGCCAACGTTATGTGTTGCATTTAAGAAACTAGTTTTAAATGCCCAGTCAACGTATGTTTGTTCTTTGAAAACATATCTAATAGATGTAAAGAATAAGTTATTCCACTCAACTGCATAATTACCAATCAAGATATCTTCTTTCAATGCTTTTAAAATAAATCTAAGTTCGTTTGAAACTTCTTTATCGTAAAAATCAATGTCATATGAATCTACATTATCAAATCCAACACCACTTAGTGTTGTATCATACAACGATGTTGAAAATTGTATAGTTCCTAACTCTCTACCAATTAATTCGTAATTGTTCATAGCAGCGCCATCGAGATCAGTAATTTTCTTAAACACTGCCCAACCGCCTGCACCGTATTCTTTGATTCTAATCAAGTCACCAATTTCAACATCTATAGTTGGTTCTTGGTACACACTAATAATTTCTTGAATGATCCTTGAAGTAGGACCAAAGTCATTGTCCCACCAGTCGGCATATGACCAGTATCTTGGTGTGTTGTACGCTTGTGATCTACTTCTGTACCAAGACTTTCTTACATCGTCCCAAGCATAAATGCTCCAGAAGTCATTAGCTGTTGAATCGCTTTCAACAAGTACACTAAACTGTCTTGGCTTAGTAGCAATGTAAGTATATAGTTTACCTTTATTAGTAATTGTTACACTGTTAACTCTGCCTTGGTTATCAATTGTAGTAACTGCTTCTGCACCTGTTCCGTCACCTTCGAATTCAATAGTAGGAGGTATTTTATATCCAAAACCTGGACTTAATATATCAATAGAGTTAACTTCATTGTCAACTATATTTGCACGTAATGAACACTGCTTGGTTCTAGATGTACCAACTTCAAGTAACTCAGTGTAAGTATCAACTGTTGTATCATATAAGTTTAATAAAGAACTTGGCTTTATATCAACAGAGTTTAATGTTGTAAGATCTAAAGAATCAGCAAATGATTCTTTGTGCATAATTGCATTAATGTTTGTAATTAAAGTTTTTAATAAAGTCTTTCTATCAACAAACATACTTTGTCTTGGTCTATAACTAACACCATATCGTTGTTTTTCTGGCAATTTAGGATCAGGTATTCTATTACCTTGTACATCATAACCAATTAAACTATCAATCCATTTGTTTTCTAATGAAGTTGTTGGTAGACTATCTGCAACTCCTTCAGTAAGAAGTTGATACTCGTTATGTACTTGATTTTGATTTTCTTGTTGTGTATAGTATTCAATATTAAGAACTGCTGAATCGTCTGCTACCGTTGCTTTATAATTAAACAACAAGAACTTATCTTTATCAATAAATGCTGCGTAAGTTTGTCCTAACGCTGACGGGTCACTAATTAAGTTGAACACATCTGCTGCTGATATACTTCTATCTGGCATGCCTTCTGGTACAGTAACTTTATTTTTTACCCAATAGTAATAATAAATTTCTGTTTGTTCTCCTGTATTAGGATTAAATTCTGCTTTCACACTATAAGCACTATCGTCTGCATACAAAGGTTGTCCTGATATGCCTAGTGGTAACCCCTCGTTAGTATCTGCAACCAATGCCCACTCTGACGGTAGTAATTTAGACTGTACCCATTCATAAATATCAATTGATGCGCCAGGAGCCAATGCTCCCCAAGCACCTACTCTGTATGATACTTCACCTTGCTCATAGTCAAACCATTTAGCAGTTGAAATATCCCACCATAATTTACCTACGTTTTTAGTCTTCCAACAAATTGAATCGTCAACAACTGCGCCTTCTGCTGTTCCTGTTGTATAAATTGCAGGATCATAAGGCACTTTGTATGAAAGCTCTCTTTCTGCTTCTGCTAACAGTTTCATTTTAGCTGGATCAAAGATTTCTAAATCAAGAATTTTTGTATCATCTTCTGTATCGTATAATGAAATACGTTTAAACTTATCAATGTCAACTGTCTGTGGTTGTGAGCCAATAATGTTTAGTGAATTTTGTCCTTCAGTTTTTTCAAATAATCTAACTGTACCTGTTTTAGGTCCATCGAATGCAATGTCAACTCCGTGCGGTGCAGGTGATATAAAGTTAGGTGATCCAACTACTATAGCATTTCTTGTAGCATATAAACTAAATCCAAATGATTCATTTAAAGAAAGTGCTTCGTCAATTTTCTCTGATAAGAAGAACTTCTCATTTGTACCCTTTTTCTCAAATACATATACTGCCCCAGCAAACCCATCAAAGTCTCTAAACGTAGTTCTATTACTATCGTATGATGTTTGTGAAGCATCAAATCTAGTTTGCAATACATACGGAGAGTTAGTTGCACCAATTGCAATTATTTCTGTGCCGCTTGATATTGAAATATCTTGGCCAAACATTTCATTTGGATAATCTGAATAACTTGTTAATTTTTGTTTTAGTCTATAAGCAAATTCTGTTGAGTCAGTATCAAACTTGAATACATAAGCACTACCTTGATTCTGGAAGTTCTTGTCTGCTAATGGACTAGTTACAACTAATGTATTACCTGAATAGTCTAAGCCAATTGCATAACCAAACTTATCACCTGAACTAATTACTTCGCTTGGATCAAGATCACTTAGGTATGGTAAAGCATCTGCGTTTATTTGTTGTAGTAATCTATAAACTCCAGCAGTGTTCTTTTTGTAAATGTAAACTTTACCTGAAGCAACACTTGTACTGTCACCCACGTTAACCCAAGGTTCGCCAGCATCTGGTGCTTCGTTGTAACTTCTGATTGTACTATCTGCACCTACTGCACTTGGTCCTAGATTTTGTAACTGATGATACCCGCCCTGATACTTAACTGTATCTCCTTGTGCATATTCGTAGTTAGGTCTCCAGTGGCCTTTATAGTTTGTAAAATATTGTCCATCACTGTTAGGTGCGCCTACTGCTAGTACTGTCCCGTCATAGTTCATTGCTAAAGAAGTACCAAAGCGATCATCTACTTTAATTAATTCAGTAAGTTGTTGATCATCAAGTAGTCCAGCATCAAGTGTTGAGCCATCATCGTTAGTCGCAATTGACATTGGAAGCGAAGCACCTGTTGTTACTTCGTCTAGTAGTACCCAATCATTTGATCCAGTTGTTAATGAACTTCCGTCTGCAACATTGTCAACTAATGCTTTCCACATATCACCATTTGAAAATACAATTGAATCCTTAGGATAAAAAGTAGAATCATCAGCAGCATAAATGCCTTTGTAATTTTTATTGTAGTCTAAGTGCCAGCCATCTGTTGTATCATATGTGTAAAGATACACACGACCTTTTGCATCTTGTGAGCCAGGTGCTGATACTGACATGTAATAAGGTCCTGTACTACTTGCTTGACTAACTGCAATCTTCTGACCAAATCTTTCGTTGTCATAAGTTCTAGGACTTACTTGTATGTCATGTAAGTTCCACTGTTGAGACTGGTATTGGTAAATGAATATTACCCCTGTTTCAAAACCGCCTGTATTTGAACCATCTTGTTCAGCTTCAATTTTTTGTACTTCAACCCATTCGTTGCTGTATACATCAATAGTACTACCATCACCATTAATATTATCTTGTGCTTTGTAAAGTCTTCCTGAGAATAAAACAATATCGTTGACTATGTAGTTTGCGTTTACATCAAACAGCCCTTTGTATCTACTAGGAATACCACTTGCTGTGTGTGCGCCAACCATTAACCAATTGCTATCTGGGCTTAGTGCTAGTTCAAGACCAAACGATCCTGTAACATCTGTTGTTAACCATGTTGGTGGTTCAAGCAATTGCTTAGACGATAGACCAGTTGCACCTTGAATATAAACTCCTACCCTTGCTACATCAGGTATACCAACTATAACTTGTTTAAGTGTATCACTGTAAACTGTTTTTGTACCAACACTTGTTGGATCGATGATACCAAAGTCAATAATTTTCTTACCTGTAAACTGTTTTTTCTTTTCAACAACTTCCCAACGTGAATTGACATTTGAATCTACAAATAGTTTCGCCCCGTCACTTAATAGTGCTAACTTTTCTGCATCAATATCATCGTAAGTAGTAAAACGTGATTCTGTTAGTAACATAGGATAAGCACCTGTGCTAGGCTCAAATCCTTGATCTGCATCATACTTTTCTGTATGCTGTACTGTAACTGTATTAGTTGTTGCTGCTTTTACTTTCCAAAACTGATTTAAGCCTGCTATTGTTTTGATACCAAATATATCATCAACTTTCAGCAAGTGTGTTTTTTCAAAAGTAAAAATTACTTCGTTATCATCATTACTTTCTAAGTTTGTAATTTTTAAATCGTATACTGTATTTGCTCTAAGAACAGTCCATGAAGGTCCATCGAATGTAACCCATATATGATTATTGTCTTGTACTGATGCAATTGCAAGATTTAATATTTCATCTCTGTTTGTAACTGTAAAGTCTGTTTGGCCTACTGCTACATACCCTGGTGTTAACATAGGCTTAGAATCATAACTAACAGGATTAATTGCTGTTGTAAATGGCGTAGGACCAAATTCAAAGTTAGTAGAATCAACTCTATAGTATCTATCAACTTTATCTTGTGCTGATGCTTCAACTAATACAGGTTGAGGATTTAATTTAAATTTGTCAGTGTCTAGTCTAATTTCAAGTCTTTCTGATTGATCAACGCCGCCTATCTGTCCTAGTCTGAAACCCCATTCCTCATTTAAGTCAACAGCAGCAGTAGAAGTATTATCACCTAGTTTTGTAAATAATTTGGTAATTGCATTAGGTGTACCTTTCTCTCTAATGAATCCTTGATACAATTTAAATTGTGTTGTTGGATCTTCGGATAAGTTTTCTAAATATGTTCTGCTTTGATATCCTACAGTATGTCTTGCAAGATCTCTTTGGCTTTTTCCTAAGCCTTCAGATGCTACATCAAAGTAATCTTCAATTTGATTAATTCTGTAATCAAAGTTAGGAATAAGTTGCTTTTCAGGTTCTGAATCTAGTTGTGTCCAATTAGCATCATTAAACTCTTCACCACTAGTATGGTTACCTCTTGCAGTATATTTGTATGCTCTATAAGATACAATGTCGCCTAACTTATAATCGTAGTAAGGTGTCCAGGTTGCAAATGATACATTATCAAATAAGAAACCTGGGCTAGTATAATCACCGTCCCAATCTGTCGTTCTAAATCCTTGAGCTTTAATTCTTTCTTGTCTATAACCTGTTGCTTTATCAAAGATAGTATCATTGAAAACTGTTTTATCGTCAAACACAACAACGTGTTCTTTTAAAACATAATTTAGTTTTAGTAAGTAGATACCTTCAGTTGTATTTGTTGTACTAATCGATATGTTTTGAAAGTCTCTCGAAACGTTTATAAACTTAGGATCTATTGCTGAACCGTCTGCTTTTAAAACACTGTAGTCATAAAAACTATCTAGTAAATTATCAGCAACCCCAACTGCTAGTTTAACGTCCATATTCGTTGCACCTGGACTAACTGATAGCACAGAACCTACTGCCCAGTTGTGGACTGTCCAATACATAAATTCTTTTGATGCTGTTACAAAGTCTTGTACTACTTGATTAGTTCCATCGTAATTTGCAAAGTTAAAACCTAAACTTTTTAAGTGTGCTTGATATCCTAACAAGAAGTCAACAACGTCTTGTATAGTATTGTATTCTGTTCCGTAACTTACTTTCTTAACTTTGAAAGTATTAAAATTTCTACGCTGTTGAGCAGTAACAGCATTTGCAACTGGTAAGTCAGGTAGCTGTACTAAGTTACTTTTATCAAACGTTTCTCCAGAGGTAAATGTTTGTGTTGCTCTATAAAATGATCCTCTGTATTCAACAATACCGCCGTTATTAAATCTTTTTTCTTTTTCCCATGTTGCAAATGGTTCTGAAGTTCCTGCAACAGATATAACAGGATCTTTTTGTTGTGGGAATGTTTCAAATGTATTAAAGTAAGGATTAATGTCATCGTACCCATTAACTACCCAACCTTGTGTAGTTTTCTCAAAGATAACGCCACTGTATGTTACTGAGCTTATTGGCGAACTTACGTTAAAGATAATGTCATAGTTTTCTGGTGGAATAAACACACTTGCACTTGCTGAACTAGGATTTTTACTATCAAGCAAATACTTCTGCTGTTGTTTATCAACAAACCCGCTTACTCTTGAACTTAGTCTAACATTAATACAATCAATGTTCTTTTGTGCTTCAGCAACAGAAGCACCTTTAGACTTAATATAAGAAGCAATGTACATTGCAAGTCCTGCAACTTGTGTTTTTCCTGCTACAGGAAATTTTAAATCTGTTGGTGTTAAGAATGTATCTGATGTTACATTTACTAACTGATTTATAATGTTTCTTTTAGTTACAGATCTATCAAAGTTTAATATTAAATAATCAAATGGCTTTAACAATGCTAATGCTGTTGTTACTGCAAAAGCATATTCTGAACTTGTTTTCCATGCGTTTTCAACTGGACTGTCATCGCCTAATTTAAATGGTCCTCTGTTATTAACAAGCTGGAAGTTTCCTGCAAGACCTGATGTTAACGGATCAACAAGTTTACCATCACAATCACAAGGAATATGATTTAAAATAGTTGTTCTAGCATATCTTGGATATATTCCTGCTCGTGTACCTTGAGCAATTTTACCTTGTGCAATATCTTCCCATAATACTAAGTTACCGTTTGTGTAAGGTGCAACACCATATTCTGTATCCCACCAACTAGGTTTAATACTAAAGCCTAACATTTCCCAAGGGTGTGTATGAGGTCTATCAGTGTCGTAGAAGTGTTTGTAAACACCTCTCCAATATCCAGGCAAGTTTTCTTTGCCTGTAGGATCAGTCATGTTAGAATATGTATATGTAAATGGTTCTGTATCTACAAAATAATCATTTGTTGTATAACCTAGGTTAGTATTTTGTACCCAAGATAAAAACTCTTGATTAATTACATTATCTAGTTCTTCTTTTGTAAATGTACTATTACCATAATATCCACCTAACGCTTTTTGTACATCAAAGATTTCAGGATCATATTCTTGTTTAATATTATTAAAAATACGTTTTTCAAATTCTAAAAGTAAGTCATCTCTATAATCATCGTATGCTGTAGTTTTACTTCCATCATGTCCTTGGATTATATTTTTAGGTACTCTATAAGTATCATCTAAATATTTTATAGGCTCATACTTAGGATAAAGTCCTAAAGAACTAGGAGTTGGTGGCACATGGCTAAATGCTGTTGATACATATTCTCTTATTTCAATTCTATCACCTGGTACAAGAGTTCCTGTTATTGTAATAAAGCCTAACGCACCATTAACTTCGTAATCTTTTCCAACAATAAGTTGTACATCGTTAAGGTAAACATATGCTGCTTTCCTACTTAATGTTTCTAAATCAAAATTTTCATTAAGTGTAAAATTCTTAATACCAGGATCATCAACTACATATTCAGTTTTAGTAAATGCTCCAGCACCTATCATATCTGTGTCTGCAAAAGGACTTTCGATAGTTTTAGTTTTTGTAATATTTTCTATAATATTATCTAAAAAGTCTGAAGTATTCTCGTTAAAGTCAACTTCGGTTGCTTTCTTAATAATATTTTGTTTAAAAATTGTATATGCTTTTTTAGCATATCTAACAGACTTTACAATGTTAACATCTTTATCATTGACCAGTAACGTAGAAACTGCTGCGAAGCCTGAGTGCTTCATAAATCTTGTTGAGTTCTTCTGATAACCGTCTACGTCTCTTAGGTTTGAAACTCCTGGAACAGATCCTATAACTCTCCTATCAAATTCAAGAGATGATTTTAAATGGTCAGTTGCTTGTCCTAGTGTAAATGTTTTTAACTGTTCGTTGAGAGGATTTTTTTCTAGCCCTGCTGGTATTTGATAGTAACCTTGATCAGGCTTAACTGCTGCAACTACTTTTACAGATAGTACATCATTTATACTAAATGTTCTATCAAACGTAAATTGATTTGCACTTCTAGTATATGTATTAGTAATATACTCGCCATTTAGATAAAAATTAATTAGTGCATCGCTTGGAAGTGTTTCCCAATCAACAGTATTAAATATTCCTATTGAATCTGCTGTATTAAATGTATACTGATCAATAATTGGCTGTATGTAAGTTTTATCAGTTGCTATCCAACCGTTAGCATATACTCCATTAATTTTATAGAATCCTGTGTTGGTGTTCTTGGTATATTGTTTTTGCAATAATGTGTAAACAAATTTTTCTGTTTCAAAACTCCAATCAAATACAATATCACCTACGTTATTAATGTTTGCATATGTTAATGCAAATCCTAATTCTGTGTCTACAACACCACTACCAATCTTATAACCTAAAAGGTTACTACCTACAAAACTTGATACAGGATATGTAGTTTCGTTTGAAAATGCAACTCCTGTAGAATCATACAATTCAAATTTAGGTGCTTGGTTAGCACTAATTTTTTCTTGACTACGTTTCCAAGTCGACCCGTCATAATGATACATCTTACCAGAGTTAACTGTACCTCGTCTTACTAATACGCCTTCGTTAAATGCTGACAATGTATCAGTAGTTTCTTTTAAGTTAATTTGTGTTGTATTGTTGTGTTTTACAAACTTTACTTCATAAATTCTATTGTTTGCTAGACTATCTGTATCTGCAATAACTAAAACTCTTGCACCTTCAAACAAAAATTCGCCATCAATGTTATAACCTTGCGAACCTTCAATTTTAGAAAAGACATCATCTGTAAATGTATCTACATAGTCAACTGTTTGTTTTGCAACGCCACCGTGATTATATAATTGTATATCAGGAAGGAATTCAATAATAGGTCTTTTAGCTCTAGCTGACTCCAACGAATCAAAGTCTTGATTTCTAAGTTTGTATGCTGACTCTAAAACAGTTCTGTGGAACCATCTATTATATCTGGACCACGGGTTTGAGTCTTGGCTGTTTCTAGAAATTGTAATATAATCTTTATTACCAGGATACTGTGACGCATCGTCAAAAGGCTGTGTATCAAATCCTTGATTGTCAAATAGTATATCAGGAGAGTCTGTGTCTAATGGCGGTGGTACTAAGTCAGCAAATCTAATTAATTTAATTTCACTTCCTACACCTTCAATTAACCACTGTCCTTCTGCATACTTAGACGGCTGTACTTGTCCTCTAAACTCTACAACTAAACCGTTTGTAAATTCAAGTCCATCTGCTGTTGTGTAATTTACTTTACCTACAATTTCTTTATCAACATCAATAAAAGTATTTGTGTCAATATCCGCAATAATAAATCTTCCTAGTCTATTAGGAGTAACATCACTTTGATAATATAAAATATCTGGTGAGTTTTGTGGAACTTTAAATGTAACTGTTCCTACTTTTGCGCCGTTACCTTCTACTCCATCATTGTATAGTAGTGATGCAAAGCCTGCATCATTTGAAACTAGTTTCCAATCTTGTGAATCAATTGTAATACTGCTTCCGTCTAACGGACTAGTTTCATTAACACACTTCCAAAGTTGTTTATCGAATACTGCTAGTTCTCCTGGAAAATATGCTTTGATAGCATTAAATTCTAATGAACCTGTGTCGTAATTATTTCTAATATAGAAACCTTCTGCGGGAGAATTAATTTCAAATTTGTACTCTTGCCCTCTATACAAAGTAATGTCGGGATTGTTAGTTACGCTATCTGGTGTAACTATCCAACTGTTTATTCCTGTTCCTACTTTATATGTACTTTGAATATTTGCTGCTTGTCCGTATACATCTATAGATGGTGGACCTCCAGGAATCCAATAGTATTCTCTATAGTTAACAAACTTGTCCCATATAATAGGTGGGTTCCAGCTGTAGTGTTCCTGCTCTGTAGTTTTATCATCTCTCTCATTAGCATTACCGAAAAATTCGATCATGCTTTTAAGATCAATATAATCTTTAAACTTTAAAATTTCTTGGTTTTCTTCAACCCTAACCGCTGGCTCAAGTTGATAGCGACTTCTTAGAGTTTGATCTGTATCAAGATAAACATCTTTACCAGTAAATGTTTTTCCGTAACGCTTACCGATGTAACCTACAGTTTTATCAACAACACCTGGTTGAACTAGTGGATCAAGTACACCTGATAAAAATTTATCATTGGCTGGCGTTTGAAAGACATTAGGTAGTAAGTCTTTACTTTTTCTAATAGGTATTTCACTGTTAGGAAACTTTTTGTTATCTGCCATTAGTAACTAGAACCTCCGCTGCTAGAAGAACTTGATGAACTAGAGCTGGATGAACTAGAACTGGATGAACTAGAACTGGATGAACTAGAACTGGATGAACTAGAACTGGATGAACTAGATGTGGTATTTGCCGTTGAGCCAACTGTTATAGTTGTTGTGCTGGAACTAATTTCGGCAGCAGTAATACTTGCTACAATTTCAATATCATCAACAGTGGCACCACTAACAAAAATTTCGTCTGGTTTACTTTGTATTTCAAACAGGCTACCAAATGCCTGTGATGGCTGTCTTGGCAATATAACAAAATTTGATATATCAGGCGAAACTACATTTAGTATGTAAGTTGAAAGTTCGCTTAGATAGAATCTATCTCCAAAGTCCCAGTTATTAACATCAAAGAACTGATTCATTGCTGTTATGATTCTTACTTTTAAATCATTATTGTTAAGATTTCTTGTAGGATTTTTAACTACTTTAAACTGAGCTTGTACCTTAGTATCAGCAGTACTGCCAAACAACACTTTGTACTTCACAGGATGGTAAACAACTTCATCACTGATCGACTTAATAGCGTTTAGTCCTGTACCAAACGTTACCCTAAGTTCGTCATTTGTCGGTGCAGTCGGCTCTGTTGTACGAGCACCTGCTAGAAAATTTCTAAATTCTGTATCATAAGATCTAGTTAGAAGGTAAAGGTCAATAATGTTTGTTACACTAGGATCAATTCTTCTATCTTCGCTGGCTGAATGTGTGTATTGAAACTTAATATTGTCTCTACCAATATTTGCTCTGTATGTAGGATCTAATATAAGTGTATTAGTTGTACTGTCAACACGTTTAACTCTGTTTTCTGCACTATCATAAAAGTATATTAACTGCCCATCTGTATAATTGTTAACATTAACCAATGATTCTTTTTCAATTACTAAGATAGGAGTTACTGCTGGGTCAACTAAGTTGAATACTGTCGTACCATAATTATCTTTCTCTGATTTAAAGAAAAGAAATTTTAAATCAAGATCTTCACCGACAACATTAACAAATGACTCTGGATTGTCAATAACACCGTCTTGATCAGAATCTCTAAATCCTAATCTAATTTCTTTTGTACTTTCATAACCGTCGTCAAACTTGATTACATCTGCAACTTCAAATGGATAATCTCGTACTAAAGATCCTGTGCCAACATTTTTAGAATTAATACCTAAAACATTTACAACATCTTTTTCAACCTTACCTGTTAAACTGTTATATGCTTTTTCATTTTTATCAAAGTAAAATCTATTTTGCTTTTTACTACCAAACACATAGTTAAGTGTACGTGTTCGTACAATATATTGATCGTTGTCTTTTACAAATGCCATAATCCAAGAACTATCTAGGTTATTATTTGTTACGTCACCTGATTTACCTAAACTAAATGGTGAAGTTAAGTCTAAGTTTTGATTTTGAATAATTTTCCAACTAGAATCTGTATCATCGTATCTCAACCCAAAGTTTAAATTTGCAAAGGCTTGATTAACCATTGACGATTCAAGTGCATCTGAAAGATCTGTTACAAACTTAGGAACAATTCTTGAAGCAACTGCATCTGAAGGTATATTATCATTAAACACAATAGGTCCAATGCCTTTTGCATTGGCTCCTGTGCCTGCGTTTGTTCCGTCACCTGCAACACTAATAACTTTTGTCCAGATAAAATCCGTTGCACCAGCATGATCAGCAGCGCCATTCATAAGTGTTCCGTCAGGCATGAAGTGCTTGCCTTCTGGGGCAACAAATTTAACATTTGCTCCTGCTGTAATGTACTTTAAGTTATTAGTAGAATACGTGCCTACTTTAAGTAGCGATAAATCAACTTTGTTTTTAAAATAACCAGTACCTTGATTAATACCGTTTGTAGACGCATTCCATACAATATTATCGCTTGTAAATAAAATGCTGTCGTATTTTGTAAAGTAAAAATTGTATACATCTGTTTCTGTAAAGACACCTTCTACTTTTTGTTTAATAAAGTTAATAATGTCTGATCTGTTTGTAAATTTAAAAGCAAGTGACTTTTCATCTTCTTCTTTATACATATAACCGTCTGTACCAAATACATTAACAGAACTATATTTTCCACTTGCATCAATAAGATCAAAGTTACGTGATAAACCACTTGATGTTCTATTTGATGCTTTTACTTTTAAAATGTTTTGTGATGTTGATAGAGGTGCAAGATTATAATCTTCACCAGTAATCATTCTATTTTGTGTGTAATAATTTGCAGGTGCATTCTTTTTAATAGATGCAACTGACTCTGTAGGAGTTGCTGTTGCAACAGTTGACTGTAACGCCATTCCAATTGTTAATGTATGTGCAATGCCTGCTTGGTTAATATACTCAACTGAGATATTAACGTTTTTCATTTCACTAGGTGAAATCGTATAACTTAATCCATTACTAATTCTATAATAAGTTCTAAAAGAACCTTTAGGTAAGTTACCATACACACCGTCAGCAAAAGTTAAATCAATCATATCGGTTTGTTTAGTTTCTACACCGTAAATATTTCTGATATCTCCAGTCAAGCTATTATAAGCAATATTGTTTCCTGTAAGGCTTGATACTTTTGTCCACTCTTGAGCTTGGCTTCCGTTTGCAAGTAATTCAAACAACCAAACGTCATCGTTGTTAATTCCTTTTGCATCAACTGCAACTTTTTCATTTGTTGATGGCGCATCAATTGTAAAGTCTGCTAACTCCAAAGAACCTTGTTTGAAGTGCATAAAAAATCCTGTATTAGGACTTGCTGGACCTTTGTTGTCCTGTCTGTAAAGAAATCCTAGTTGGTTACCAGGTGTAGGTGCTTCCTCGTAAATCTCTTCTGCACCTTTGAATGTTGTACTTAAAATTTCAAACACCATTTGTCTACCTGCAACAGTTTTTGAAAAAGTAAACATTGGCACATCAGTACTAGCAGTTCTAAATCTATATTGTTCTGTTGGAATGCTTTGAATAACATCTGTTCCTTGGCTTCTACCAAACTTTGTGTTATCAGACATAGCAGCATCAAGAAGCAAAACAAACTGTTCTGCCCAGTTTGTATTAGTTGGATCGTTCCATTTAACTGTTTGACTTGCTAGGTTACGTCCATTACTGTCAAGTAACTGTTCTGTAGTTGAAACTGATGTAAATTTAAGTAAGCCTTTTGCTGGCATGTTACGCTTTGCATTGTAACTAAGCATTTTAGCAATACGTAGTACACTTTCTTTACGCTCAGCAAGTTCAATAAAGTTTTCTCTACTTGCTAAATCAATACGGAAGGATAAACTTTGTCCTAGAAAAGCAATAGCATCAATTAGTGCAAGGTACTCTGAGCTTTCAATATAATCGTTAAAATCTTCTGGATAGTTTTCTCTTAGATAGGTGATGATCACACGTCTTAGATTCTCAAAATCATAAGATTTGAAATCAGCATTAGCGAAAGTCTGGTATATACGTGTCCAGTCTTCGTTAAGTAATAAATTATTTTGTCTTGACGTTGTGCTCATTATTGGTTCCTATACTGTATTTACCCATGTATATAATATGATCAGTTTATAACGGAGTTATCTCTGTCGAAATTAAACTTCATTCTCTCGCTAACATTGAACGGTATATATGTTACATCGGCTTCGATTCTAATTCCTTGTTCGGTACTGTCTACTCCTACAGCATTTACCTGTATTCTTGGGTCATAATTGATAATATCTTGTACATCTTTAGCAATCATTTCTTTAACTTGTGGTGTAAATTGCTCAAATATCATGTCCCAAATAATAGTTCCGAAGTTTGGATTTTCTAATTTTTCACCTTTTCTAATATAAAAGTGATTGATAATATCTTGTTTTACTAAATCTATATCATAGAGCTTGAAGTTATCAACTGCATTTGCTGAACTAAATCCTTTATACGCATAACTTTTTGCGCCTACCTGCCCTACTGATGCTTGGTTTGCTGATACAGTTTTTTGATTGTATAACTTAGCCATCTTGTTTCTCCTCTCTATCTGTTGCTAGTGCTGTAACAAACTGAGGTGCTTGGTTTTCATGCAGTAACCACGGCTCATGCATAGGAACACGCCTCATGATAGATGTTATTGTTCCGTCTTGCCATTTTGTAGTAGCCCAGTCTTTTAATGGGTTTACTAATGGGTTATCGTATTTAATTAAATCTGTAATTGTTAATGCTGTGTCAGCTTGTGCTGCTCCTGTTGCAGCTGGACCGTTAAGGTGTATGTTAGGACTTGCTGACATAATGATGTCTCCGCCTGATGCAACTTCTGTATTTGCGCCTGATGTTAAGTAATTGTAACCGCCTGTATTAATATCCCAGTTTGCTTGTGTGTCTGATCTATCACCAATTGTTTGAATATCAGTAGTTCCGCCAACGAAGTGTCTGTGGTTGCCAGCAACTGAAATATCTAAATCTCCAGAAAGAGGAAGATCTTCTGCATTTGTATACATTCTTGTTTCAATTTTTCCGTTAGCACCAATTAATATATTAGTGTTAAATGCACTCTCTATTTGTACTCTACCATTTTCTTGTTTAAGAGCATCTTCAATTTTTGCATCTTGATGTAAACTGTCAGGTGCTTGATATTCAGCGGTTGCTTTGATGTTTACGTTACGACCAGCTTCCATGTTGATATCTCTATCTGCTTTAATATTAATATCATTCATTGAGTGAACACTTACACTGTCGTTCGCAAACACATCTACTTTACCATTAGATGTTAACTCAACCCATGAAGTTCCTTTTGCATTACCTATGTAAATTAAATCTTCTGAATTATGTAAAAGAAGTTGATGGCCTGTTCTTGTTCTAAGTCTTGTGTACTCATTATATGGCAAGTCAAGTAATCCTACGTTAGGATTTGCATCTGTTGCAGCAACATATTCTACTGGTCCGTCTTGTGGTGAAGATTTTCTAATGTAACGATCATCACCATCGTCCATGACAAACTGTGTTCCGCCTAATCTTGTAACAGGAATTTCAACACTTAGATTTTCTTTTGTACCACGCCTCATGCGTTTACCGTTTGGACCGTAGTCTAAAGGACCTGGAGTACTAATACCAAATACTGCATTAGGATTATTACGTCTACTAGATGTAGTAGTAACCCCTCTTACATCATCTTCTAATAATCCTTGGAAGAAAAATCTATCTGTTATAGGATGTACGGGCTTTGGAATCTTTTCAGCATCAATTTGTTGATCTCCTTGGCCATTTATTCGTTTATTAATTTCACCAACTGGCAAAGGCATTTTTGTATTGAACTTTTTCTTGTCATCTTCTGATAATGCAGCTAATGACGCTCTATTGCTTGTTTGATCTTCACCCCTAGCACCTGTTGGTTCTGTATCTGCTGCACCAATAGCAGGTACCATGTGATTTGCAAATCTTGGAGGAACACAAGCAAACCAATAACCCGATGAGGGATTACCTTCTATGAACATTACCATAACGGTTACACCAACATCTGGTGGAACTGCCCACATACCATAACTTTGTTGTGTATCTTTAAAGTCGTCTTTGTTCATTCCTAATGCTTCGTATGGTGTGTGTCCGAAGAATGGAGATGCATAATTTACAAGATATGTTTGTCCGTCAACATTACCCGCGTTACCTTGATCTCGCAGTAACGAAACTTTTAATCTACCATTAAATGTAGGATCAAGTACATCGATTACCGTAGCAAGATAAGCACCAGATCCTAATGTGCCTCCTACTTGGGTATTATATCTGGTTCTCTTTTCAACTGGCATTAAGTTTTAACTCCGTCAAGTATTTTAGGATCATAAACTCTAATAGTATTTCCATCTCTATCTTTACTTTCTGTAAATGGTTTGGTTCTATCAATATTAAAGTTAACTAATGAACCGTTGGCTTGTCTTCTATATTCTTTTAGGACAGGTTTCTTAGGTTTAGATTTAAACTCGCCATCACCTTTAGGTAATTTTGCAGCAAATTTTTCTATACTATCTAAGTTTAAGCCAAATTTAGCAAGAACATTATTAGCAAACTGCTCTCCTGCTTTTTCTACTTCTTCAATTGTTATTGTCCTATCAACTTTTACTGGTGGAGGAGTTTCTCCAACTTCTGTTTTTTCTTTTTGTGCGGAACCAATTTCTGTTTGAAATCCTTCTTTAGAACCATCTGGAATTTTACCACCGTAATCAATTGGTTGACCTGACATTCTAATACATCTAAGTTTTTGTGTAAACTGCCCGCCTTTAAATTCACTTTCACATTTCAATACTTTATAAATTCCGCTAAAAGGACTTGGATTTTCATTTGCGAATTCATAAAGTCCAGTGTCAGTATTTGTATCAACAGGCGTTCTAAAACTAATAAAGATATAAATTTCGCCTCCTGTGTAATTAGCTTCTCCGCCATCAGTTGTCTGCGAACGTGGTGCTGCTCCGTCTATGTGATTTCCTTGGCCGCTTTCAACCATCCAGTACGTATCGCCGAGTATATCTAAATCAATTGTAATCAAGTCACCTGCGCTGTTGTCAATAAATGCTTTCTGGAAATTTTCAGCAACCAATTGTTCAACATCTTTGAATCCGCTACCACCTTTCTGACTTTCGTGTAATATAGATACATCACGTTTTAGTTTTTTCTTACCTAGGTTAGGTGCTTTTGCTTCTGCTGTACCCTCTGGAGTGTTTGTAGTTAATGTTGTGTTAT
>Ga0181420_1000070_pt1 | contig 33464 bp, 33 predicted proteins | sample 43SPOviralmetaG_FD_130145 | JGI IMG/M metagenome (GOLD analysis project Ga0181420, IMG submission 130145) | Marine viral communities from the oligotrophic San Pedro Time Series (SPOT) site, San Pedro Channel, CA, USA - 43 SPOT_SRF_2013-05-22 | ecosystem: Environmental > Aquatic > Marine > Strait... | reverse complement strand
TGACCCAACCCCTAACATACAACCCACACGAGATAGATGAAGACACATTTCTAAAGATTAGTAAATCTTCTTTTATGTTATACAACATGTGTCCTCGTAAGTATTGGTGGAATTACATAGGACTACCAGATGTTAGACCGCCACCATCTGATGCTATGATTCGTGGTTCAAAGATTCACCGAGTTATGGAACCTCTAATCGTTGCACCCAATGACCCGAAGGTTCAAGAAGAAACTATCAAAGTGGCTAAAGAAGAAGATGTTGATGGGGATATGGGTTTTGCTGTCATGTCAGATTTGTTAGTGATGTTGGAGGAAAAGATTGGTAAATATGAATTACTGATGGCCGAGCAAAAAATCACCGTTTATGATGAGCGATTAGATGTGTACTTGGTGGGTGCTATGGATGGCTTACTGCGAACCGAAGATGGTAAAATAGTATTGGTTGAATTGAAAACCGGTAACTTCAATAGTGGTAAAATGTCCAGAACCCGTAGAGAGTTAGCGTTCTATACATACATGTTAGAATTTACCGAGTACCCCAGACCAACACATTTTCTATACATAGCACCTGACGCTACCGATGCAAAGTTATTAACTACATTAGAAGGACAAAAAAAGAAAGTGGTTGGAACAGGTTTAACGCAGGGTATATTTGCTATGGAGCCTTTATCTTTACGAACCGTCAATGCCTTTATGAAGGCCTATGAAAAGACTGTGGGCGAACTAAAAGCGAAGGACTTCCCTATCAAATGGAATGATTATTTTTGTACTCAATATTGCGACTATGTAATACAATGTGAACCTGAGACCGTTGGGCTATGCGAAGACCCGACACAAATATGTTAATATAGTTTCACACATGACGGTTATTTATGAACAAACAGATAATATGTGCAGATTGTGATTCAACAAACTTAGAATTTGACAAAATGGTATTGGCGTTAGGACAAGAAGGAAACCCCCCAAAGGAAATTGAAGTGTGTAGGTGTGTTGACTGTGGTAGCGAATCGCATAATGTCATTTCCTCGTGAGATAGGATTAAAGAGAAAGCATTGTAGTTCGACCAACGAGTTCAAATCGTATGTTCGTAGGTTGTTGGGTAAATCCTCGGTCTATGTTTCCCTCTATCATTTCCGTTCAAAGCGTGAAGATAAACACTGGAAATTCGACTACAAGACTGCTATCATTGACAAAGCATGGTGGGATTTTGACTCCGGCGAAGAAAACGGCATAGAACTGGTAAAGCAAGATGTTGTCAAACTATTGCAACGATTGACCGGTGAAGTCCGTGTTGTTGCTACGGGTCGTGGATTCCATGTCTTCCAATTCTTTGACAGACCAGTAACAGGCCATGAGTGGCGTAGTCATTTGAACCACTACCAGCGCATGATGGCAAAAGACTTACCTACATTAGATGGCGTAGGGCTACCGGAGAAGTTAGTCCGTGTTCCTAACACATACAATGTAAAGCGAGGTCGTTGGTCTGTTTGTATCAATGCAGATGATTTTATGGCTAATCCTGATTCCTTCGCTATCCCCAAAAAGCCCGACCCTAACGCATTCACCCTTTGTCCGTTTCTGGGTGTCAGAACCGTCGCAGAATCGTTTGATTTCGTGCGTTGGGTACATGATAACCCAAAGCCCACAAATGGCGCAGAATCGCATCAGAACGCAAAACTCATTATGGCGGTTGATGCCTCCACTAATGCCGGAGAAATACCACTCCCGCCCTGTATATCTAATCACATCAGTAGCGAGAATCCTAATCACTTTTCACGCATGGCTTTGGTACAACACTTGTCCGAAGAAATGCGCTGGTTTGCACACCCAGATAATGTGTCTGATGAACAGTGGCAAACTATTGGAGATGCTATCTTTGACTATATCAAAGAATTGAATTGGAGAGACTTCAATCCATCAAAGACAAAACATGGTATCAGAACAAACATGAAGTACAAACAATCACCCACATGTCGAGCATTTGAATCTCGGAATATGTGTGCAGGTAAATGCTGGCGGTATGACGGAACAATATGAGTAAGCATTTATACACCCTGATATGGTGTAGTAATAGCGAGGAGGTAGTCCTAATGGATAATAAGACAATAGATTTTTCAAAGATATGGGAATGTTTAGACTGTGGAGAACAATGGGCAGACCAAGACAAGCATTACATGTGCTTGTGGTGTGATGGTCATAAAATAGAGTTGGTGTGTAATACTCAAGAACAATTTCATCTGCTAAAACACCCAGAAGCAAACTGTTAAAATGGATATTAGATGTAGAGTTTACAATGCTTCATATTGATGATAGAGAAAACCCCAAAGTCATTAATAAATTATTAATGGCACTCGGGGATAATAGTTTAGATGAAAAGGGTTTAGCCAAGGTGGATAGACTACCCGTTGGTGATTACACCATACCAGATTTAGGTTGGGGTATGGAGGCAAAGGAAATCAATGACTTATATCATAGTATTATGGGTCATGGTCGTTCAAGAACGGTTCATGCACAACTTACCGATTTAGCCGATAACTTTGATGTTGCTTTTCTCGTAGTCTATGGTACTACTCTAAAGCCTTTTATTAAGGGTCGCAAACCCACAAGGCAAGAAATGGCAATACAAATAGCAAGAATGAATGCCACTATTAAGAAGTTTAAAGAAACACTTCACATTCGCCACCCCAAGATTAAATTTATGCAAGTAGAAACTATGAATGACTTCGTAGAGTGGGTAAAGACTAATCATACTCAAATGACTATACAAGGTAAACGCAATAATAATCCGTTTTTAGTTAGTGGAGTTGTAAGTGAAACAGACCCTCGGATAAGAATGCTATGTGGGATTCAAGGTATCACGCCTCAAATCGCCCGCCAGTTGTTGACTACGCATGGGAGTATCTCGAAAATACTTGACAAAAAAATGACACAGAAAGAGTTAATGAAAACGCGTGGAGTAACACGCCAAAGAGCTCGGTTACTAAAGAAAGCAGGAGACTTATTCCTTTGACATTACCATCTCAAGTTTTTTTCGTTGTCGTAGTTTAAAGGCCTTCCATAACCCCATACCACATAGTATATAGAAAAAACATTCGGCAGCAATCGCTATAAAAAATGCGTGTGGTGGTAAACAGGTTTCGTGGGCTATATCCCCACTACCTACACTAAGACACCATTCCGTCAATTACCTCTCACCCCACCATTCTTTAGCCCTAAGAATCTATATGAATCAGACCTGCCCGAGACCGCACTACGGACAAACTTCATTTTTAGGTTGTTCATAACTACTGAATTATACCCAGCTGTGTCATAACCGGTTGTTGCTTGACGCTTTATGGTCGCTTTAATCGTGTTTCCCTCGACATTTGCACCATCCAATTCACAACTTAACAAAGTCATATTGATAAAAGCATTTTCATCTTCATTTGTTGATGCGTATATCGGTACTAATTTACTAACTGAACTTCCTGTTTCTTTACACTCTAATTTTACAAGTAACGATGCTCCGTTTGCTGTACCACCTGCCATCCCCGACATACTAATACGGCCTTCTAATACAATCTTTTTACCTATAACATCACTAGGAACTGTGGCCGATAGAGAATGGGTATGTACTTGTCCTACTGCGCTACCGTCTTCACTGGTAATACCAGGGAAAACCGCACCCTCACTCGAAAATACTGCGCCCCTATTTTTATCCCAAACACAATCAATACCATCTAGTTCTCTAGTGGTTTGTGCCGGAGCACCCTTTTTCTTTTGGCCTAGTATAGAAAATTCCCCATCTTTATTGCCGAACTGTCCGTGAAAGTCCATGTTTCCGGTAGCCCTTTTAATTAAATCAGCCGTTGTATTGTTTATACCAACATTTGCTTGTGAAAGCAATTGCCCGCTAATCGTAGTGGTTCCAGCATCAACGCCCGCACCAGGCTGATTCCTAATGCCCTCGGGGTTATTTCCTATTGGTGTATTTCCTACTTCCTGGGTTTGGTATGGGTTAGTATAAGGTGTTCCTACTGGCCCAACTTGCGGTGGTATGGTTGGTCTATAACCGCTATCTCCGCCCCCGCCTCCTCCGCCACCGGTTCGAGGTGGTGGTGTAGGTTTGGTAGGTATAGTTCCTGGAGTTCTTCCTTTGTTTATTTCCGGCAATATATATGACGCAAGACCCCCTAATCCCTTTGACTCATCCTTTTCTAATGTTAATCTAACTGAATCGTGAGTTCTTTCGTTTGCATTCCACTTTACCTGATTTATCGAAAATGGAGTTGCTGAGGTAATGCCCAGAGATGCGTCTTCAAAAGTAACTTTTGTTGATGGATAGAAATTTAAATCATCAACGATAATTATTCTTGGGGCGTGATACCAAGGTGCATCTTGACCCACAGGGATATTTGGTTGAGTTCTTGCACCCATAGGGAAACATGAACCACTATCAACAGTTCCAATGTTAGGAGCACCAGGAATTTGTACGGCGTTACCCCACTTTGGCGAACCTATCGCACTACCCATTCTATGTCTTAGACATGCCCTTAGATATTCACAATCAATAGAAACTACGATTCTTTCATTACCGGTTGCACCAGACCAATATCCTGCCGGTATTTCAATCTCATGAAAACCACTATGCTTAAACTGTAGGTGTTTAACATCGGGATAATTCTCGGCAATTGTTATTGGTTGGAAAGTATTAGAAACGGCACTTCCTACCGTTGTTGCGCCAGCCGTAAATGTAGGGTCAACATCGGCTAAAGTAAGGAAAAACTCCATATCTTCTATGTCTAAACCATCGGAAACTTCGTAGTAATCAGCCAATTGAATACTAACCCTAAGTTCATGGCCGTGTGCATCACTAACCTTTGGCATTCCCTTTGGTATATGCACTATCTCTACCGCATTTGTAACGGATTTATCGCCAATCCAACCATAGTTTTGCTCTGGAGCAACATCACCGGTAGGGAATATACAAGCACCACCAAAATGATTTTGTGGGTCAGACGAATAATTTGTAACTTCTTTTCCATACGACCTTTTGTTATATACATTAGCAGTACCATAACCATTCCAAGTAAGGTTTCCATCTAATCTGTTTTGTATTCCGCTATAATGAGCACCGTTATACCATGAAGTCCAAGTTTGAGCTCCTTTTAAAACGGGAGAGCTTGTTCTAAAGGCAGGGTCTGCTATGTACCCAAAGCGAGCATTATAAAGCATTTTGTCTGTTTCGGTAGCCTGTGTAACGAACTCCGCTTCTATTTTTATATTAGATTCTTTTGATTGTTCATAGGTTCTTTTTGCTATTTGTGATGCCTCTTTATCTGACCTAACCGTAGGAACATCAACAAACTTCCACTTTGATTCGGTTCCTGATATTCCCGCAGGGAAATCAACAAATGATGCACCGTTGTTATAAAACACTCTAACATTTGAAATAGATACGGTTGGAGAACCAGAAATGTTAGATAAACTAAGATTATTTCTATTAAAAACAAAACCAGACGAGTATGCTGGCCTTATATCTAACTTACCATCTTTACCGGTAGTATAGGTAAAAATAGTCGATGAGCCTTGTTCGCCTACCCGAGTTTTTTCTGTTATTTCAACAACCGCTTGTAGTAAGGATTTGCCTCGCATATCAACAACACCTCCGAAGTTATCCCAATCCAAAACACTACCCGAAGAAACACGGTAATGTCGTGATGCAATAGATACTGTAGTTTGTGTAGTCGTCATTCTTCTTGTTATTGGTATATTTACTTTGCTAAATGTTACTGGTAATCTAAATAGAGATAGTGGGTGGTGTGTATTAGCAAGCGTCATCATGCTTCTAAGTGCGTCATGGATATACCAGTTGCCATTGTCTTTTGACTCTACATAACCATTTAGTTTCATCATAAATCGTAAAGCGAAAGGCGCACTAAGGGAAGAATATGCAACGATTTTATCATAACCAGTGGTGATATTATTTATAGTGTCATTGTAAATTAGTTTTTGGTTCAAACCCGAAGCCGTTACACCAGCAGCCGAATTAGTAAATCCAAGAAGCCTTTGAAACATTTGTGTTTGGATTTGGTCTTGAGTTAATGTTGTTTCGTCTAAATCAAAACTTGTTACATCGGATAAGGTATTAGTACTGGTATTATTACCAAACCATAAAAAGAATAATAGGTTTCTTTCCTTTGTACCCCCTTGTGTGGAGTCTCTTTCTAATTCTATCATCCCTATACCTTCGGATGGAAACTCGCTTGTGTCATCTAATTTTAATGTCGTTGAACCAGCATTAGTATTTGAAGTTCCTACATTTGGTGCTAAATTTGAGCCTGCACTAAAGAATCTATACCAATTGGGATGATTAGTAATATCTGTTCGTGCTAATCCTAAGTTCTTTGGTGATGCTATAACTTCTTGCCAATAATCATCTATTAAAGCGGGGTGTCCTTCGGTATCAATAACTAAGTCGCCCAAGGTTTTTCTTCTTCCGGCTATTTGGTTACATTTACCACCGTTTGCTTCGGTGTTTAGATTAAAAAACTTAGAAAAATCAAACACCAAAAATGCACCAGCCTTCCTATCCCAATTGTGGAATGACGGTTCAAAGTGGCTATTAGAACCCAAAGTGCTCCAGGCATCTTCGCTATATGGTTCTTGTTTCGAGCTTAATTCCCAAATATCACAATCGTAACCCACCTTTAAATCAACAAAATCCACAGCATTACCCTCTATATCCACTTGGTCAGTATATTGTAGTGATACGCTATAATTATCTGGTGTAGGGTAAAGTAAGCCAAACTTTGTATCTCTTTCTCCACCGTCAGCATCAGCAGTACCATCGTTTCTCATGTCAGCCCAAAGCACCCAAATGTGTTTGTAATCATCACTAATTGTTCTAATGTTGATTGTTGGGGCAGTGCCACCCATAGTAAAATTAGTTTGGTAATTATGAGTTATAAATTTACAATTGTTTAATTGGGCTTTACCTGAAGCATTTGAAACATTACCAAAACAAAATGAATCGACTTCACCATTAGGGTGTACTAATTCTGCTACACCGCCTCCGGTGCGAATATCAGCTGAAACATCGTTATAATCTATGGTTGTTAATACCCCAGTTGTATGAAAGCCGGAGCCTGTGTATGTGTTGACTGGGTAAGGTGTTTGTAGTGTTCCCGTTGCGTCTGGTGTTTCCGCAATTCTTCCGAACATCTTTTGAAACCAAAGTGATTTAGGCAAATCACGCAACCAAACGGCTTGTGCTGCACGATTTTTAACACTTGGTGTACTCCAAGGTGCTACATTATTAAAAGTGGTTACTGTGCTTTTAGATGCGTCAGCAGTATGCAAATCAACATACCCATTACTCCAATATACTCTAGACTGGTTGCTTGTCGAAGTACAACCTATCGGTGTTGCATTTCCTACAAAAGTGGTTGCTTTGCCTGTAAAACTTGTCCAATCCGCATCAATCCAAATGTAAAAGTTATAGGCATCAGCACCACTACCATAACCAGAATTTAGTATTTTATATGGCGTATTGTCATGTTGGCTAAGTGCCGTATCTGTTCTTTTTACTACTACATGAGTGGCTTGTGTGTATGATGGTGTTTGGGAGTATGAACCCGAAGTTAATCTAATACAAACTTTTTCTGCAGTGCCATGTTGCCAGCGAATGTAAGCATCTGATGTAGCATTAAATCCTGGTGGTGCTTTAGTAATACAAAAGTTATTTGCTGCCACATCGGCTGCTTGTTGACCGCTATGTTGTGTGACTGCTTGGTTAGTACAATCGCTAACCACACTTCCAAAAATGTTTATTGTATCGCCGGTCTGCAAACCTTCCGGTGCTTGCGAACCAGACAAATCCCATACTACTGTTCCATCGTTAGCATCAATAGCAACGGCAGTAACTGATGATGAAATAACCATACCGGAACCTGGGTTATGCTTAAGTGGGTGAATCACCTTTGCTTTTTTACCGAGCCACTGGTATTCGGGGTAATTTGGCCCGATTGTCTCCTCATTATTATACAACTGGATAGGGTGTGCCGAATCTAAACATGTTCTTTGGTCTTGTGTAGGCATAAAACTTAGTGAAGCATTAGAGTTAGAATCACCACCTATGTTATCATCACGAACTAATAGTTTTGCCGTTCCAAAATAAAGTGCATCCTGCAACGATTCTGCGCCCCCCCGTAGCCCCGCTGCTACATCTAAATCACTGGTTAGTGTTGTTTGCCCTAAATCGAAAACAGGTAGTGTTTTATCCAATAATTTAGCGGGGTCGCTAATAGCCAGCTCTATTACCTTTGTTTGTTGTTTCATCTGTTGTTTAATACTAATGTTATTCAATATACCGTTTAGTATAGGTCTATCTTGTCCGTTTCTAAATAACAAAAAGTGATAATCAGAATTTGCCACACCACTAATTAGGGGATAAAGATTCAATACATCAGAATCGTCGTAAATATCAACACGCATTGATGATAGGGAATTGCTTGTCATAATTGTTGATACTTTATTTAATAGTGGTGTTTCACCTGTTAGTGGGTGAGTAACATATTTTCCAAAGGCAACTCTATCAATCATAACTATGTGATTCCAATAACAACCTTCAGTACCAACAAAACTTTCGCTACTTAGCCCTGTATGAGAAACCCTGGCTTGCACTAAACTCCAACCGTAAAAATCGGTTGCTGACCATGCTCCACCACCTGGTTTTGATTGAAAAGCAGTTAAAGCACCATAAGCAACACCGTTCACATAAACTTGGTATTTTTGTGTAGTAAAATTGCACTTTACATCAATATCATACCAAAGATTGTTCATTTTATCTTCTTTGGTAGTACCGCTCAGTGTTCCTATTTTATTGAGACAAAAATGGTATTCTAAATTTTTGGGAACTACACCAGCATTATTAGATAATCCTGTTGCTAAGTGGCTATAATTAGCAAAAGCATCAGTTATATCCATAGCATATCTATCTATCATAACGGTAATAGCGGGATTTGTAGCGGTTATACCGGCTGATGAATATGTAGCATCTGAATGCAAATAACCTATATTTAATAATAGTTTTGGGGCATAGGTTTGATTTAGTGTAGCCCCAGTTATTGTTGCACCACCACCAAATCTGCCACCAAATAGGGATTGTTCGCACATTCTAATATGAAAAACATCTTCATCTCCGGTTGCATTTAGTGTTCCGTCGTATGCTATAATTGGTATTTCAGCTCCTGCAAAATCAGCCCTATTTCGTGCGTAGTTTTTAATATCAAACACCATAAATGGCTTGCCACCTAACGATGTTATTTCTTGACCCACCGCATCTCTTTTGTCAACCGCCCCCGCATCTTGGTGCATGGCTTGCCATTGAAACATTCCTGTAAGATAGGCATTTCTTTCATTACGCCCCGCAGTTAATATTGTATAACTAAGATGACTGCCCGCCTCACTATGTTTTATTGTATTACTAAGGTAACCGGTTTCGGTGGCTGATACATCTTTGGTACTCTTTCTTATATAAGAACCATCATTGTCTGCAGGAATCCAATACTTACCATTGGTACTTCGTGCGTTGTTTATCCACATAAAACCAACACCATTTGTTATTGTGGTAGCATTTTCTAAGTCGCCATCGTTATAGGTGCTTGAGGTCAACCTACCCAAGTTTATTCTATTTTGGTGAAAAAATGTTTGTGGTGCTCGTGGTATAGCCTTTCCTTCATAAAAACAACCACCTAATAATCGGTTTGTGTCTTTTGTAATGTAATCATGTATTCCTTGGTTGTGTAAAATAGAGAATTGGTTGTTTAGCGAGAAATCACCCATCCATGACCTTACCGGTAATGCTTCACTTAAAGCACCACTACCAGAAGCAAATGATAGTGCTTCTTGTCTTTCTATTGTGCTAAATCTATACAGGGGATTTAAAGGTGCCTCACCATTACACGGATTACCAGCGTGTGTATTAGCGTGATTGTGCTTTGTATCGTGAACATTAGAATCATCAGCGATACATTGTGTACCTATCCAATCATCATAATATCCTACTAACCATGCCGAATACTTACTATTTTCTATACTTCTTGTCATTTACTCACCTAACTACTATTCAAAGGAACACCCTGACTAATTAATTGGTCGGTTATCCTATTACTAATCTCATTTACTGCCTCATCAAATGTCAATCCATAAAAGTTATTAGTCATTAATAACTCCACATTAGAATACAAATTTTCAACACCCTTATTAACTACTTGCTTCATCATTTCGCCGGACATGTATTGGGATTTGCCACCAAAGAATAATTCTTCACGAGCGTTAGCAAAGGCTCGCATCTTTTCTTCAGCCTCGGTAAATGTTGAGCCGATTTCTTCTGTGTCTTCAACAATTACTTCTGCAGCATATCCGAAGTTGTCAGCCAAATATGAACCACTTTCTGCGAGTGCAGACAAAAAGGCAAGACCTTCTTCGTTTATTTCGTTATACCGAATACTACCATCGGCAAGACCAGCAATAGTTTCATCTAAGTCTTTGTAGGCATGCACCATCGTATCAATTTCTATATATTCTGTACCTGTTGCGGTATCTAATGGTACATACTCAATACCAGGAACGAGTGTCCTTGCAAAATTGTCAGGCGCACCATCGCCAGAAAATAAACCAGCTTCTAAATCACGCAGTACTTTTTTCCTTGCAAAAGTGCTATTAACATCAAGTCCTTGATATTGTAAAGATATTTCTAATGCTAATGCTTGGTCTAAAGAACCAATCATTTTTTCTAATTCTCCCTTTTCATCTAGCAGTGTTGGGATTCCTGGATGGTCACTTCCTAATTCACTTACCTTAGTGTCAATATTATCTATTTCACTTTCAGCCGAGGATATTGCATTTCTTAGTTCGGTCACATTCATTGTGGTAAGGTCAATGGTGCTACCTAATGTGTCAACAAGTGTTGTGGGAACACCAAGACCTGTTGCTTCTTCATGAGTCATATCGCTTAGTAATTTATCGGTTAGCATTAGGCTATCGTTGAGTTCATCAACCTCATCACTAGCCTTTTTACCCATGCCAGTAATTATATCAAATAAATATACAACACCAGCAATAGCGATACCTATACCTATTCCTTTCAAAGCCATATTAAATTTGTTTGTTGCGGTTGCTGCCCCTTGTGCTGCTAATCCAGCACTGGTCATACCAACAGTCATTTGAGCCATTTGAGCCATAGCAGGAATCATGCTTAGTGTCATCAACATCATAGATACTCTCATGCTTCTTTCTTCGTCAAACCCAAACACGCCAGCAAGAACTTGTACGGACATAGAAGCCATACCCGCTGCCATAGAAAATTTTGTTAGTGCTTGGGATTGTGCGCTTAAAAGAGGTAGTGTCCTAAGACCTTCGGCGTTTAATTGCCTTCGAGCAATTATTCTTTGTATTTCGGCCATGTTTTGTGCTTTTTCTGCTTCGGTAAGTTGTGCTTTTTGTCCTATTAATACGGGTAAAGTTGCTATTTCTTCTTGGGTTAAGAAACCAAGTTGTTCTTTCAAAATACCTTGTGCTCGCAAAGTCATTACTAATTCTTCATCTATTGCTGCAATTCGGGATTTTCTAGAAGCTTCGGTTTCAGTTAATTGCACTAACATATAATTAACATCTAATAGTGCTTCATTTCTGGATAACATTGTTGCTGCTGCTTTATTCCTTTCTTTATCTTGGCTTATCAAAATGCTATTGTAGCCATCATGGAGTTCCGTTAATCTTATTATCCCTGCCCTTCTCACCATGTTTTCCTGCAACTGGCGGTTGACTTCTTCTTCAAGGTCAACATGGTTTGCTGCCATTAAGCCCATTTTTCTTGCCTGCTCCAATTCTATTTTAGCATTCATCAATTGTGTATCTTGAGCTTCTATTTTTGCTAACTCTATGGCATGTTTGTGCAATTCTTGGTTGATTAAAATTTTACCTTCTTGAATCCTTCTTCCTGTAGCAACCAATTCAACTTCTAATTGAGCATTGACTGCAATCATATTCGCTATTTGTTGTTGACCCAAATGCGCTTGCGCCATTCCTTGTACCTTTGTTCTTTGAATGGTATTAACATAGGCGTTAGTTTCAATTGACTCTAACTCAAGTGCTAACATACTCATTTTGGTTCGACTTTGCATTTCTGTTTGGTGTAAAGTATTTCTTTCAGCAATTAAAACCCCCACTCTTTCGGTTTCATAGGCTAATTGTTGTTCAAGCCTAACTCGCATTTGTGAATTGTGTCCGTATATATTATCATACTCAGTAATTCTTAGTTTTGCTAATAATATCTTTTCTTGTAATCCGGCAATAATTTCATCATTAGCAATAGTAGCGGTGGCTAAAGTGTTTCTTTGCCTATGCGTATCGGTTCTGACCAATTCTTCGCCGTTTATAGCCCGCAGAATAGCCGTGTGTGTTCGCATAGCGATATTCACAGACTTCATGTTCAAATACATGTCAAAGACACCACCTAAAATTTGTGCGTATCTTTGTAGTGTTATTAATCCGGTAGCAACAGCATTCCCAAATCCTGTTTCTGATAATTGCGCTAAGCCTAGTGTAAACTGTGCTTGAATTTCGGTAGCCCTTGTATATGCAGGAACAAGTGCTTGACCCAATAGTGCTTGGTTATGCTGCATTTCGGCCTGTGCTTCTTTTAAAGCAGTTGATTGGTCTTCTAAAACACGGTTTAATTCTTCCGAGGCGGTAGCCTGGTCAACAATAGCGTCTGTTGCTAATTCTGACATTCGTTCTTGGTTTTGAATTAGTTTAATAAATCTAACATAGTGGTCGTTTCCGGCTACGGTCTGAACAATACGCTGCCTTTCTTCGTCGCTTAATGTAGAGAATTTGCTGGATAAATCCTCTACAATAGACGATAATGGGCGCAAAGCACCACTAGCAGTATGAGTTTCTATCCCCAACTTATTTAATTCCGTACTAGCCCCACTTGTATCAGCACCTAATCGTGCATAAATCATACGCAAAGCCCTACCAGCCTTACCTTGTTCTTCACCAGACTCAATCAAAACCGCAGACATAGCAGCCATGTGAGCAATAGACTCGCCGGTTTGGTGAGCCTGTGATGCAAACTGATTCATAACAAAGGTTATTTGTTTCATTGATGCAGCTGAACGATTTTCAACAGTGTTAAGTTGGTCTAATATCTCAATAGTATTTACACGAACATGGTTTGCTTGTTGTTCCGCTGTCATCAAATCGAATTGGGCTTTTGTTAAATGACCGTACATAAACCCAGTTTGTTGGTGCATGTTAATCATACGGGTCATAGCCTCCGTTGTTCCCATACCGGAAATCAACGCAAAAGTTTGACCCATTTCAGTAGCAGCACCGACAGATGATTCACCAATTAAAGCGGTTAATTGTGCCATCTTTGCACCCGCTGCTAGGGATTCTTCGGCGGTAAAACCAAAGCCCATACCCGTCTCAATAATACCGGCTGCTAATTCTTTGTTGACACCAGCGAATTTTTCAAACTCAATAGTGGCTTCCGATAGGGATTGTGCGAGTGGTACTGTTGTTTCGGTTATCTGCGTTATAACTTCAGATATTCCAGCAAACGAGCCCATAATAGCATCCATAGAGTCTAAGACAATTGACTCTACAACAGTCATCTTAGCATCCATGTCTTTAAGCATGTTGGTAGCATTAAAGACACCTACAATGTCGAAGAAAACTCGGGGGCCACCTACCTTTGCCACTCATACACCCCCTATAAGTTACTCCATACCCGTAAGCATATTTACCGCTTGCTCATCGGAAATAGCGTTTTGTGATGCTTGCTTTCGCAATTGATTCCTACGGGCTACTACGCCCTTTATTCCACCACGAGGCTCGTTTTTGGATTTGTTTTGTGAGTTGGCTATTTGTCTTGAAATTTCCGAAGCCATTTCTAAGTCAAATTCCATTCGTGCTCGCCCGCCCATACCGTGATACTTCTCGTATAGGTCGGAGGGCAAGGTTCCTTTAAATGCACTACTTAAAAGCGGGGCTACTCGGCTGAAGACCCCAAAGGGATAGCACCCTCACCATTATCCCCTCGAACAAATCCGAGAATATCACGAGCTTCTTCTGATGTTAATAAATTGTAATCAAAACCTTCAGTCAATATACACTTAGGAATCCACTCGGTCATTTGGTTTTCTAAAGAACCACCAAGTTCTTCTATAATTTCCAAAAACTTTTCGTTTTGCTCGATAGTCCAATCTTCGGGGTTTCCGAAGTCACGGCATCGTCTAACTGCTTTCGCTTGTACGCTTTCTATTTTGATTTTTTCTAACCCAGAAGCTTGGCGCACCCAGATTTTTGTTCCATCGTTTAGTTCAATTTCCTTTTTTAGTACTGGCATTCTTCTTCACTTTTCCTTTACTTTTCTTTTCTTTTACTACTGGCTCAGCCAAAACATACCTTTTTGCACCGTTTGGCAATACCTTATCTACTCGCCAAACTCCGTGTGCATCGGTAAACTCATCCATTTAGAATCAAGCTCCGTTGATATAAGATATGTGTAATCTAAATTTACCTGCGGTTAATGCAGCTGTGGCGATTGTTGCCAACACAGATACAGATGCGCTTGTCTTTAGTGGTACTTCGTTTTCTTTTGTGCTAACATCAGCGGTAAAGGCTGCGTTATTAAAAGCAGTTGCTGCTATGAATGCGTCTGTGTTTCCGGTAATACCCAAAGCAACGGTTGCTGAGCCACCGGAGGTCATAGGTGTAATTTCTTCATAAACAACACTTGTAATGATTGCGTTATCAGGGATTGAAACCGCATTGTTATTTACATCGGTTAGAGTTACTGCACCCACAGCACCTTCGAGGTCTGCAAAGTCATACTCTACAGTTATTTCTCGTGATAGTCCGTGTGCATGGTGTTCGCTGCGTATTACGCCATTTAGGTATCGGTTGTACGGCATGTTATCTTTCCCCTTTAATTGTCCTTACTTGCGCTGGAGTATATGAAATCATTGGTCTTCAAATGTTATGTAAGCCACTAATCTGTTATTGTGTTTGTTCTTTACTATGCTAATATCAATAATCTTATCACCGTTAGCAAAAAGACTACCTTGAAGTGCAGTTTGTAGGTTTGCATCAATTGTTGCTAAATCACCTTCGACTTGAACAACCTTTAGTTTGGACTTGTCGGTAATGGTGTGGCTCATTTAATCACCTCACAATGATGAAGCTGCGTTTCTAACATCAAGTGTTGCCATAGCCTTCTTTGTTTCATCAAATAGTGCTGTAAACCCTAATGACATTGTTTGTGTATCTCTACCTGATACATTCATAGACGGTGCATCCCATTGAACATGATATACTTTGATTACAAAGTCATGGTTTGCCGTAGAGGTAAATGTTAGTGTAATTGCTGGGTTGCTTGAACCAGGTTGGTAGATGGTGTTTGCTCCGCCATCAATCATATCACCGAATAGTGGTTCATTTAATGATGTGCTATGAATAGGCTTGATAAACTCGACGGAACCTGTTATTTCCCTAAGTTGTGGTGGTGCTTCTCTAACGCATGTTTCGTTTCCTAATGCAAAGGAAGCATCAACATCACGGTTTAGGTTAAACTCAATATCAACCGACTTTACTTGCAAAGATGCTGAAGAATTTTTAAATGCTACACTTGCGCTTTGGAAGTGTACTGGTTCGGTTGCACCTACGGCTAATGTTGATTCGGTGGCAATTGCATCTGGTGAAGTTACTGAGTCATCTCCCTCAGCCTTTCCTACAAAGTCTGCACTTAGCATTACATACTCACCAACGCTACCTTTGATAGATACACGGTTGACGCTCATGGATGAATAGGAATGTTGCTTTTCATCACGGACAATAATTAATTGGAATACAGGGAATGATTCGGCACCAGCTCTTCCTTGGTCGTGATTAATTTCAGTCATGGCGTGAGTGTATGGGTCTCCTCCACCGGTTGTTGCTACCTTTGGAAAAATGCCCTTTAGTAATAGTGCGCAGAATTGTGAATCGTCTAAAGCCATGTTTATTCCACCTTCGGAATATCTTTTGCCGGTCTTTGACTTTGATGCGCCGTAACGGGTCATATCTCCACGCATATTGGTATCAAATGTGGTTGATAGTGATTCGTCGTCTATTGCACCAAAGAATGTGCTTCCGCTACCTACAGTGCCAAATGATGTTTGTTGTCTAATGACTGCGCCTCTATTTGCTGAACCAATTGTATAAGCCATAATAAATAACCCCTTTAATGTCTGCTATTAATGGGCGACTATATGAACTCATCTCCTTTGTAAATGGTGTCGCCTCATTGTGTCGAATGATAGTTTGTGAACGCACACAGTTTCTCCGTCATCCATCTTATTATCTAGTGTTAATTCATACCCCAATATGGCATCTTGGTTTGCATCTAAACCTAAATTAGTCATAATCTCGTCAAATACATCACCGGTAATATCAAGACAATAACGATACGCATTCTTATAATTTGTTCCACGAGTTAATATAAATACTTGCAATTGTGCAATAGTAGTAAGACCATGACCACCTAATACATCTAAAGCCTCCGATGCAACTTGTCTTTGTAATACATAGATTGAAGGTGCGGGAAGTCGGGAAATCATGCTTTGGCTTATATCATATCCGTAAATTATTGCTGAGTCATCAACAACATTCTTTAAAAATGGTCGATTAGAGTTTTGTAGTGTTTCAACAACCTTTAGACCTACCCTATGGAAAGCATCATTTATGAATTGACTAGGGGATAACTCGTCGGGTGAAAAAGCCCCTTGGTCGCAACCTAATACATTCGCAAAACTAACCGAGCCGGAATCATTCATAAATTGTATTGATTTTGTTCCTACCGCAGTTATAGGTACTACACTTAAATAAGATGTAGTAGCGTCATCATCTTCTATTATATCGTGAACATACATTCGAGCATTACCGGAACTATCTAATGTTAATCTAACTATTGTGTAATCGTTTTTTAAATCTAAACCAGTAAATACTGCGTCGGTATTACCATCAAGACCTAACGATGTGTCATTCCCCTTTGATACTACATTGACATATTGTGAACCGTTGTGTAGGCGCAAAAGAGTAGTGCCATTTAGGGGCGTAGTGATGTATTTGATAACAGCCCATATAGTGTATTCTGTTGATGTTGGCGTATAACTAACGGTTTGATTAGTAATTACCCATTCGTTATTTACCGATGAACCACCAACACCTGTTAAAGTCCATGCGTATAATTCGGGATTTGTATTTACTGATGGGTCGCTTGAACCATCTGATTTTAATTTCCAATATGTTGTTTTATCTGCTATCGCCATTAATAACCACCCATGTTCTTCATTGGTACTGTTCCTTTTTGTTTAAATGTGCTGTTAATCCATTCACGGAGTTTTTGTTCTAATACATACTCGGTATAAAATTTCATGTCGTCAGGCCAAGCATACTTTACAAGGCCACCGTAGGGTGCTCGAAATGCACCAATACCAGGAAACTTTTTATCAGGGTCATCTAACAAAAACAAACCTGGTCTAATACTGCTTTTAAATTGTGACGAATCAACGACAAACGGTTTTCCTTCTGTATTAAAATCAAACCCATAATCCCAAGGCGCAATATCTTGTGAAAATAAATGGGCTAACTTTGCACCACGAGAACCAATTGGCCCAGTTCCTTCGGGTGATACAAAAACTCTACCCCCTGCATCTCCATCGTCTAATACTTTCATTCGTAACGAGTCGGCTATAATTTGGTATGGCTTTGCGCCAGTTCTTTTAAATTTATCTGCCCCATCTTCACGAGCCCAACGCATACCTTGCCCTAATGATTGTGTGATGATTTGTTGCATTTCTTTTGGGAATCTTTCTTTTATGTCTTGCATAAAAGCCCTAAGTTGTATGTCGCTCATACGAGCCGTAAACCCAAAGCCGGTTGAACCCGATTTAGTATTAATGCTACCAACGATATTCCAACCACCAGCACCGCCGAACCTAAAATCACGAGCCATAGTTCAACCTCCACAATTCTTGATGCTCTTTTAAATCCAATTTAGTATATGAGGGTAAGGGCATAATGTCAGCCACATCTAAATACTCGTTGATTCTTTCGTACCCGAGTTTAGATACAACCTTTACAAGATTATCTATATCGGTCTTTTCTATGGGATTTAAAACGGTGATTAGTGGTACACCATATAGGTGCTGTGATTTGTTTCTTTCATTTAATAAATGGGTGTGTAGCCCTTTGCTTCGCCATTCTTTGCGAACATAGGTGTTTCCTACCAACGCATAGGCTTTGTCGGGCATCAATAGGGAACATGTATATGCTATTGCGGTTTCATCGGCAAACAATACCCAATGAACCATTCTATCGAATATCTTTGGATAACCCTTTTCGCTTGCGGTAGGTAATGGCGAACCCCAAGCATTTTCTAACTCGCTATGTTTAAAAAGCAATTCTATTCTAAAATTACCGTAAATAGAATCCATTAATCAACACTTCCCAAATGTGCAACACGACGCAAGTTTGTTAATCCACGCTCACGGAGCACATTTGAACGCATACCGCCGTTTTCAAATGACATACCTTCTTGAAATACCGACTCATCCTCTAGATAATATGCAGCCGATAAATCACCACAAATCTCACGCAAAACATGAGCAAACTCGCCTTCCTGTACTGATACTCCTGTTGAGTGGTCGAATGATATACCAGTAACACCTGTTAAATCATTTGTTGATTTGCCTGTCCAAGCAAAGGAATCTCCGTCAATGTTTCCATTACCGGCATTTGAAAATGATGTTCCACTTGTTAGTGTAATTGTTGTAGCACCTGCTGCAACGCCACCGTTCAAAGTGTTTTCGGCTATTTCTCTACTTGGTGTAGCCCTACCATAAGATAAAAATTCTTGGTCTATATCTATTGAAGCCCTACGAATAGCATTTGTTAGGCGGGATGATGCACGACTTCTTTGTGCTGAATCTAAACCTAAACGAGAACCAACATCGGCTACTGAGCAATAATATACCATCACATAGCCCCCTGAACATCAACGCCAAGGGATGCGAATAGTGCAATCGCAGCATACTTTAGGTATTTAGCCATAGTGGATAATTCAAAAACGGCTTGTTCAAGTAAGACCAAACGCTCTTCGATTGAATCAAATCTTTCTTGGGTCATATTTCATTCAACTGCCTTTTGTATTTCTTCCAAACGGCTAATTAGGTCTGCTTTTGTTCCGCTAACTTCTAATCCGTTATCTTTACAAAGCCCAATTAACTCGTCTTTCTTCATTTTTTTGATTTTACTTAAAGACGGTAAATCCTCTACGGCATCTTTTACATCGTCAACCAAATCTAAAACTTCATCGAGTGTGATTTTTCCATCAGCCATCAATTTTTTGTAGTATTTGTATGCTCCTAAACCTAATCCAGCTGCTATACAAATATACAATACTATCATTTCTATTTCCATTTTCTCACCTAATCTTTATATTCTATTGCTCTCACCATAGAGTGAGGTATGACTGTGAAGTGCGTAGGACTATCGCTCCTATAAAGTTTGTACCCATATTTAGTTTCTTCTATTAGTATATTCGCAAAACACCGTTCCGCCGGAACGAAAACTATTTTTCCTTGTCTTTTCATTTTTTATCACCTGTAATCAAATCTTTCTTTTGTTCGCTTTCGGCCTCATCTAATTCTTTTGATTTAGCGTTAAACCATTCATCTAATAATTTACATCTCGTCATTTTATCTACCTCCGCCCTTCTTGCCTCCACCTGTTATGTCTTTAGTGGTAAAGCCGTAGTTAGGAATCAATTGTGGCTCTTTAGTGATTGGATTTTGAATTAAATGCACTTGATGGTCGCAAATTAACAATAGTCTGCAAGGGTCTGAGTCTTCTCCTGGTTCGGGTTCTTCTTGTGATAAATCAGCAGGTTTTATGTCGTGAACTCCGGCATCTAACACTCTAACATTACTTATATTTTCTAACCCAATAATTATAATTTCACTACTAACAGGAGTAACACCGCCTACATTAACAACGCTCATACTTCTAACAAAAAAGGTCGGCACACCACCCATATTACTTGCCGTGTCTAACCTGTATTTTGTTATATTTGTATTTTCATAATTTCCCACTTGACCGTAAAAAATATATTCACGGCCTGTATTTGTTCCTACTGCTCCTATTCTATTTGCAGTAATAACATCTGTGTTTACCGAAATATCGTTTGTTGTTTTAGGAGTAAATACTGATACATCTTTATTATGAGTTCCACCCGTTGATACCCCTATTTCTATTGTATCGCCATCTTGTAGTTTTCTAAATGGAGAAAAATTATTAGCCGAAGGTTGCTCGTCGTGTGCAAATAGAGGATAACCACCACCACCTCCTCCTCCACCGCCTGGTATTGTTACTATGACATTACCTGCGCTTGGTGAAGTAGCAGTTACTCCTGCACCTTGAAAGTCAATACTTCCAAAAGGAGATGCAATACCTGTAACTACTGCAGTTTCATCTTTTATTGATATGCCTTGAATACCAGCCGTTATAAACTCAAGTGCGTTAGCAGAAGCATTAACTGCGACTACTTTGCCTGCCGATGCCGTATAGTTTGCTGGTGTATCGGTTAGACCCGTAAATGTACTTGACCCTCCTCCACCACCTGCTGATGCAAAAGTAATTGTATCACTGCTTGCGTTTGTTGTGAGTGTCATGTTAGAACCGGCTACCAATGTCAATGTATCTGTTGTTGTGTCTGCTACTACATCACTTTGTCCTGCTACGGCTATTGTTTTAAATGCTAATGTTGAACCTCCACCGCCACCGGATAATAGATTATGTGATGTTCCGGTATCGTCAGTAAACATAGGTGTATTTGGGGCAGCATCATCAACCCAAAACATACCAAAACCGGCTACGCTATTTGGGGCTGTCGCTCTTTCTTTTACCTTTATGTAACCATCAACCCGTATCTCTTTTAGAATGTGAGCATGACAATGGGTTGCGTGTATTGTTGATGTGATAGGGGCTTTATCCATTACTTTGTAAAAACCATCGGTTTGTTCTTCAAAATTCCATGTGCCTCTAATAGTCGGCTTTTGTATTAATTCTATATGTGCAGAATGGGTTTCATCACCTGTACCTTTAAGAAATATCCCAGCACCGATTGTTAAAGACACCGCTCTAAATGTCAATTCTGATTTAACAACGCACTTACTGGTTGCTTCGTCTAATTTTAATTCAACATCTTCAAATAATACCGTTGTGCAAGCATCGGGATTTGTGTTTTGAACCATATCAGAACCAATGTTTAGATTATCGCATGGTAAAGTAAATGAACTGGCGCACCAAAACACCACTTTTATACCCGTTAAATCTAGTACGGGATTGTTAGTCGAGATTATTCCTAAACTTGATGCTAAACCATAACCTACCTCTAATGTGTATTGTGGAAACTCAGTACCATCTTTGTGAAGAAGTGCGCTTTCATTACCACCTGCTGTCGGTTGAGTTGTATTTGTTGGTAAAAGTAATTGGTGTATTCTTAAACTATTTAGTGCTCGATTTGGGTTTGATAAAGGAAGTGCTGAACCACCAGGAAGATAAGTTGAAGACCAAATGGTTTCTTCTTGTGGGTTTGATTTTAAAATGGCTCTTGAGCCTGAAAGAACCTCTATCACACAATCCATCTGACCGCTACTTGGTAAAATGTGTTGGGTGCTACCCCCTAATGTAAATTTTAGTGTTGAAATCGCATTACTACTTGTGGAGGATAACGAGCCGTTTATTGCTATCGGCATACCATAGTTAGGGGATACTGCGCTATGCGTTCCATCCATAGCGATAACTGTTGCTGCTTGTGTTAATTTTAAAGGACAACCGCCACCAAGCTTATTACCAAATATAATTGACTTTGCGTTATATGATGCTAAAGATACATTTATGTCTGCACCCCTTGTTTCAATATACAAATGCCCTAAATTAGCAGTATCTAAATTTATTCCATTAGTAAAAAGACCACCAATCAGTACAATATAGGTATCACCTGCGCCTAAAGATGTGGGGGGAGAACTTGTGGCTAGGTCAATCCAATTTGATACATCAGACCAATTTCCAGCACCAGATGGTAAAGGGATTTGCCACTGTAATACTGCCATGCTTCATCACTCGTAAGGGCTTGTTTCACGAAGCGAATTACGAATAACATCGGTTTCATTTGTTGCCGTTGGTAGTCTTGTGTTGGTTGAATCAACAACAAATGCAGTTCCACCTTTGCCTACTACCATATCCACTAAATCTTTGCTTCTCTTTTCAAATGCTTTTATCTGTTCTCTAAACCGTTGGTCAACCGCTTTTTGGTCTCCTACGGGGTGATATGTGGGGATTGTGTTAATTAATACGGAAAGACAGTCTAAGCAAACCAATGCTTTGATTGCTGATTCTTTTTGTGCCGTAGTAACTGCATTTACCGAGCCCGATGCTAGATAATCTTCGCCACGAGCCTTTTTGTTTATTTCTTCGGTACGCATAGAAATATATTCACTAATCGTAGCATTGTTTAGCCCACGAGGTCTATTTAGTAAATCCCTAATGTTGTCCGTAGTAACTGTCATTTTATACCCCCAAAACCACTGCGCCTTTAGGAGGTTCGAGTGTTCTTGCAAGTAATACAATAACACCAGTACACATTAATTTATGGGCTAAATCACTATTGGGAATCCAAATAGCATCGGCTTGGGGTAATTCTAAACCATCGGGTAGTTTCTTTTGGTATAGTTTTCTAACTAACCAACCACGACCTGGCTTCCAATTCTCTAATCGGTTTTCGAGTTCGGCAACACTTGGGTTTCCAAATGTAGGTATGCCTTTACTCTTTAGTTTCTTTATTAGACTTGTCTTTTTGCTTATTGCCATCTTTCTTCACTTCACTTTTCTTTGGCTTTGATTCAACGATTGGTTTATCGTCAAGACCTAATACGAATCGTCTTAGGTCAGTTGATATTGATGTTTGGGGAATTTCATCATTTGCTGGTAAAACTTTGTTGTGCTCGGCGCACATGTTTTTAACAAATTCTATGCGGTTGACACCCATAGGAACACCTCACTCGCAAAATGCTAATACAAAAGTTGTTGCTGCTGTGTTTGCAGTTATACCAATATGGGTAATTGCATCTCCATCATCGTGTAAACAAAGAGTTCCACCGGCTTTAACTCTAATATCCGCTACTTGACCGCCACCAGTGGCTGTTCCGAGCTTTAGTGTGCAATAGTTTGTTGAGTCAGTGTTTTCAAAGTAAACTCCTTTTGCTTTGTTTCCTGCACCAAGATAGTCTGCAACAGCATATTCAGTTCCGGCGGTTAATGCTGAACCGTTTATTACGGCTGATAACCCCGAAGACACACTAAATGATACTGATTGAGATTCGCCCGAAGCCCCATCGCCAGCACCTAGTGTATAGGAATTGCTTAGTGTTAGTGTTCGTGCCAATTAAATCGCCTCAAATACCGGTAATCTTTACAATTCTGTTAGTTACGCCAGCACCAGAACCATCTTGGGTTTGGTGGATAACAACGCCCATGTAGGAAGTTAGTAGGTAATCAAACCCAACACCAGGCATTCTTGTAATCTCGGTTTCGGTAACTCCTGGGCCATTGTAGGTAAAGAGCTCAGCGGTTTGTGCTCCAGGAACCATCAATAGTGCAGTTGATGCAAAGTCAGAATCTCTTGTGTAGTAAACCTTTAGGTTAATTTGTCCAGACAATCTTTCTGCTAGAGATTGAACAACATTTCCGTAAAGGGTTGTGGAGTTCATAGCCGATTTGTGGCTTGCAGGAAGAATCAAAGCCAAAGACTCGTTGCCGTTGACACGAGCATTTTGGAAGATTAGGTCAACACCCTTTAGAATGTCGATTTCAGCGTCACCATCAGCAGCCTTGAAACCAGCACCGGTAGCAGCCAAAGTTTGGCCAGCACCAGCAAGTAGTTTGTCAAGAATGTGCTCGTCAATAACATCGGCACGACCCTTAGCGATTGCAAGTTGTTGTCTATCCATGTTCTCGAAAGATTCACCACGAAGTTTCACGGTGTCAAGGAAAGTAGTTCGGCCTTGTCCTTTTTCCAATTTAACATTGTAGGATTCAGTTCCGACCTTTGTTGCATCAACAACAGCTGCGTCGTCAATTGGGTAGGAAAATGTGCCTGTACCAGCGGTGTACCACTTGTATTCAAGCCAAGGCACACTTCTAACACCTACAAGGTTTGTTCCGATTGCAAGTCTTAGGGATTCCAGTTGAATGAAATCACGCATAACTTGTTGTATAACAGCGTCTCCAGTTCCGAATGGGCCAGATGCTGCGCTTATGTTTAGTACTTCTTCTAATGTTTTATTTGCCATATTATTCACCTCAAGCGATTGCTGCTCCTGCTGTCATTACTGGGATAAGTTCACCTTCTGTTTCGGTGCTATCGTTAGCAGTAGCGAGTAGTGATGTGCCGGTTGTGTGTCCTTCACCGACATATATTCCAAGTTTCTTATCTGAACCTGCGGTTGCAGTTGCTAGTCCATTTGCACCGACATAAACTGTGCAACCGGTAGTAAAAACTCCATCAGTTCCAGTGTTAGCCTTTGCTTGAACCATTAGTACTCCCCCTAGTGGGAAGTATGATACGGTTGCAGCGGAAGTCTCGAATGCGTGGTCTGCATCACGACTGGATTCACCAGCGGAAACACCGATGCAAATATCTCCGCTATCGGTTGTTTCTAATTTGTTTGTTGTTCCATCATTGACCAACAATCTGCCAAGTCCTCTAATGACTTCGCTGTTTGCTAGTACTGCGTTTCTTGGGTCTGTTCCTGAAAATGCTACCATATTTATTCACCTCTTGTTATTTTAAGGAAGCCTTTGTCAACAGCTTCCTCGAATGTGTATGCGTTTCCATCTCCGGCCATTGAAAAGTTGCCGGTGTTATAAGATGCTACTAATGAGTTCCAGACTCTACCGTAAATTTCAGCGTCGGTTTCAACCTTTTCGCCATTTAGGAAGTTAGCCACTACATTTTTTGTGGTTGATGCTTCAACAACTTCGGACACCATGTTATCTGGTGCTGGTGTTGCTTCTGCCATTACAACCGGTGTTTCAACGGGGCGTGATGCTTCCCAAGATGATATTAGGTTTGTAATTGTGTCTGAGCCTAAGTCTTCATGGCCTTTTAGCCCAATGTCGCTGGCTTTCTTGACAAGTTCTAGTCTTGCTTCTTCAGCAAGGGCTGCTTCTTGTGCCTCTTTTTCTTCTAGTAGTGCATTTGCCAAAACTAATTGAGACTTCAAGTCTTCAAGTTCGGCAACATAGTCGGTTTCGTCGCTCATGATATTCGCTTCCTTCGGTTGATTCTCGTTAGTATCGGTCTGGTATATGAACTCTTTCGAGGCCTCTACCTTCTCCACTTTGTTAATATCTGCCCTTTCGTAAGCCGGTTTATGCACTATTGCGAGGTGGTCGAAAGTAAAGTCGGATTCAAAAGTCATGCTACCATCTTCGGCAGTTGCTATGGGGATTCCATACCCGCCGATAGACACACCGTAGTTCCCACGAGTCCAAAGACCGGACTCTAATGCAGGGAATAATTCGGTTCTTTTTACTTCGGCAACATAATGTACTTCGTATTTATCATTATCTAAATCAACAACCTTTGCTTCAGTAACGATACCTACTACCGCATCGTTCACATCACCGTTCATGTTTCTTGTAAAACCAACGCCCTTTTCTTTTGTTGGGGGATGATTCAATGTTAAATCTGCACCAATCATTTGTTTTACTACTACATCAGCACCCGCTCGGGTTATTTGCCATCGGTTTTTGTTTGAACCTTCGTGAAACGCTATCCCACTAATTTTAATGACAGTTTCGCCATTAGCCATAACCATAGCAACGGCCTCACTAACTTTGGTCTCCATCATAATGTATTCGACGGAGGCCATTTTCTTTTTCATGCCGTAGCCAGCCTCCTTTTCATCGGAGTCTTTGAATTTGTGTCCTTTGTGAGCCATCATACAGACGGATTCACTATTACCCATCTTTACACAACGAGCCATAAAAGCATCGTGGGTTTCTTCAGATGTAGGTTTAGGAACTGCACCTTTGACGGTTTCTTCGTCTTTCTTTTTATCCATACCATAACCAGCTTCAACATCTGCCATGTTTCAATCCATGAACCGGAGATTAAATAAAGCCTTACTTCGTAAGTTGTGAAACGGATTTACCGCCTTCCCACATTCTGCATGACCAATAACGAGCTTTGGTTTTTGGGCCAGGGGCAACATCGCATTGGTGGCGTGAGCGGAAGTTTTTTCTTCTTTTTGGGTCATCACGCTTGATTTCCATGTTGGGGTCGCCAAACCTAACTATAACCACTTTACCGGCTGGGTTTTTTACATAGACACCAAACTTCTTTCTTTCTCCTGGGGTTCTGAAAGGTTTGTTGATAGTAACTGTTTTTCCTCCATATTTTGCTGCTTCGAGGGTTTCCATGCTTGCGATAATGCTGAGTTGTCTTTCATCTTCAACGGCTTGCTCGGAGGCTCGGGGGTGGGATGAGGGCAATAGGTCGTTGTCCTGCTTGTAGTTTGGATTAGAAGGTCTTCCGTTTCGCAAAAGATATAAGAATGCTTTTGCTCGGGCAATACCCCAACCGCTTCTTGACATATTAGGAGCGTGGCTTGTGCTAAAAGCACCAGCACCCCTACGAAAGACAGATTTCAACGCTCCCATAGATGCTTTGCTACCTTTACCTTTTTTGTTATGTTCAGTCATCATTGAGCGAAGTCTTGACTCCGTTTCTTTACTCATACTAATTGATTTGTTAGGTTTTTTTGCAGACCCTGGTTTATTTTTCTTAGAACCTTTACGACGCTCACTTGGTTTAGCGGGAGTCTTTCGTGGGTCACTTTTTCCTGGTTTGCCGTACTGCAAAGCCTCTACCGTTTTATCTTTACTCATTTAAATCACTTCTTTTTGACAATTGGTTTTAGTTCTGTCGCTAAACCAAGTTTAATTTTTTCCATTTCTTGGTCATGTGTTTGCGCAGACTTCTTGATTTCGTTTGCGTGTTTCTGAGCAACCTTTTCTAATTCAATACTATGCTCATCCATAGCCGACTTAAGTTCTCGGTTATGCTTTAATTCAATTGGTATGTTATCGACTTCTTGGGTTTGTTCGGATTCCCACATTCTTAATACAGTTGAAAGAGCTGGGCCAGCAACGCCACCTATGATTGCGATAAGTGCTATGAACCCATCAAGGTTCTGTAGAACTACATCGGGTTTCCAAATACCCATACCTACTACTGCACCACAAGCAAGCAACCAAAGATAAATTGCTGGCTTTACTGTGCTTGAAACCATTCTGTCATTAAAACTATTGCCATTTTTTGCCATGTTAGCCACCTATATTTGCTTCTGTATATGTTTGCTTGTTTTAACTTAGTCGTTCTTTGGTTTAGATTCATTCTCGAATGAATTTTCACGAGGCATGGTTCCTTGCTCAGTTTTTTTAGATTCTTTTCTTGGTTTTTTATCGTCTAATAGACCAACAATGTTTAGGGATTGTTCTAGCGATAGTATTCCGCTATCAAATCCTTGGACTGCCCTACGCATTCTATTTAGTGGTGTTTCTTCGTCTATTGGTTGGAATTTTAATATTGGTAAATCATCGTGCTTATGCGGTATTCCTAATAGTTCTAAATGCTTGCCAAATAACTTATGTATTGATTCTGCCAATATACCTTGTAGTCTTGTGATTGCTGATACCGCCCATACATTTGCATTGTAGGTTGCAGCGAATGTTGAACCTTTTTCTTGGCCGGAAGCAACACGAGGAACATTTAGTACAGCTGCAATATCCGCATTAACCGAGTCTAAAAACGATGATGAGTCGGGGATAGCGTTTTGTAAATCAACATGGTTTATCTTGATATAGTCCGGCAAGATTGGTATTTGGTCGCCTTCAAGTGTTTCTAATAATTTGGCAACATCATTCATTATTGTCTTTAGCCTTTCTTTTTGTTCGGCTGGGTCTTGTATATGTTCAACCGCTTTCATATCAATACTAATGAATTGTTTAGTTAGACTATCCTCTAATGCTACCCTATTGTTGATGCTATTGTATTTTGCACGAATAGGTTGCTTTAGTGCGGTAAATCGTGATGCACCCCATATACCGTATGTCCAGCGACCTAATCTATCCCTAAACCAATTGGAACGGTAGTCAATCTTTATGTGTAGTATTTCATCTTTTGAAAACACCTGTGTATCAACCTTGTTTTCACGGAACAAATAGTATTCACCACTCATAACGGGATTATCTTCGGTTATGTGTCCGGTATATCCCGATGATGATAATTCTCTAACATCAACTCGTCTATCCATTATTGTTATCTGTTTTGCCGGTAGGGATTGTATGCCGGTAATACCAATACCCGCTTTTCCTACCAATTTGTTTATGTCATTACCATATACCATTAAATTACGCAAAGCCGATATTAGAATATCGTCAAAGTCTAAATCGTGGATTAGTTTTTTGATAGCGTTACGAATACGGGCATTCTTAGCCATTTTGTAGTCTATGTGGTAGTTATTAGCAGTCAATGAAACAGAACGCACAGCACCGTTTAATTCGGGGTCTAATCTAACCATACTATCGAATAGGTCAAATGTTTGGTCATAATTGTCGTATTGTGAACGGGAGCGTGATGAACGCCCCAAATCATCAGTTTGTTTTAATACATCGGATAGACCACCAAAAACCTCCGTTGGTGATGCTTTCCTACCACCTATACCAGTCGGCACTTCAGTGGCAACCACTGGCTTTCTCCTAAACAACCTGCGTAGTCTGGACTCCTTCGCCATGATGTTCAAATATGCCATCGTCTATTTGAATGAATTGGATTAATTCTTTTGTATATATACAAATAAATTAAACGCTATGCTGCGAAGGTATTGGTTATTTTTTATTTTTTCTTCTTATAGGGTTAGGAATAATAATACTGTAATAAGTACTGTAATAATAACTTTCTATATACTATAAGCATTAATAAAGAATTTTAAAAAAACGGTGACTGAAACATATTTATTTTTTTGTCGTTGGGTCAAAAGAATAAAAAGAAATCAGGATATGTTTATAGTGGGTGTGTTATAACGGACAGATAATGGAACGACACGACGACTATGATAAAATAGAGGAATTGATTGGCGACTACCCAATGTCCGTAAATGGAATGAAAACTAAATTAACGGAAGAATTGCATCGAATATATCCCCATAGGTCGCACAAAGGTTGGGAGGCACTACTATATCGCTATCTAAAATATGTCGATAGTGAAGTACAAAAACAAAATTCGCCAATAGAATATGACAAAGCACCATATCACTACAACAAAGAAACAGATACATACATTACTTTTATAAAATGTGCGGGCGAAAACCTAGTAATATCCGGCGATATGCACCGAGCCATGAAATCATCATACTCTAATATGACAAGCAAGGGAGCAACACTAAACCAAATCGCACGAGAATTTAACTTTCCCCGTCTTTGGTTTGATGAATACCGTCGAAAGCATGGTTGGACTCACGATATGTTGCCATATACAGATGAACAAGTAATGGAAAGCGACAATGATGAACTTGTCGAAGACCTTGTTCTTAGAAACCGTAGAGAAATACACAAAAAGTATGAAAAAAGAAAGTGGAATGATATACAAGAAGCAGCTGAAAAGTGGTTTCACTTTGAAGATACTTATAAAGGAATGTTGAGTGGGCTAACAAAAGCACCAAAAACCGTTCCTAAACTCCGAATACCGGAAAGTAAATCCCCCTTTGCGGTAGTTATGTCGCCAACTGACTTTCATTGGGGTAAATATGGTTGGGTTGATGAGGTAGGCGAGTCATATAATTTCAAAGAAGCAAAGAGTAGGTTGATGAATAGGACACAAGAAATAATCTCGTGGCTACCCGCACAACCGGATAAAATAATTTTGGCTTCCGGTAGCGACTGGTTCCATGTCGATAACGACTTAGGAACAACAACTCGTGGTACACCGCAAGATATGTGCGGTTCGCCTGCTGAGATATTAATTAGTGGTTGTCAATTAGCACGAGAACATATAGACCTTTTACGACAAGTAGCACCCGTTGAGGTTGTGTTTATGGCTGGTAATCACGATAGACATAGCACATTGGCTTTAATGTTGTATTTATCGGCAGCATACGAAGGCATTGATGATGTTAGCATAAATCTAAATCCACAAATTAGACACTATACTACCTATGGTAATACACTATTAGGTTTTAATCATGGTGATTCGGTTAAAAAGACAAAACTACCTACGCTAATGTCTAAAGAACAAAGGGTATTATGGGGTCAAACCGAAAACCATATATGGTTCACCGGTCATTTACACCACCAAGTATTGTATGAGTTAGAGGGCGGATTAGTAATTCAATTGCCTTCACTAGCCGGACATGACCGATACCACTACCGAGCCGGATATACAACAGCAAAGGCTGGGTTGGCTGCTCACATCATAGATAAAGAATTAGGTTTAATAGGGAGTTTATTTAGTCCGGTGAGGCATCATGGTAACTAAAGGAGTATTATTTTATAAGCACCGTAAATGTAACGAGTGTGGTTGTGAAAAGTATTGTCGTTATACATCATGTAAAAAATGGTCTAAAGAAGAAAAACGCATGGTTTATTGTGGAACAATGCGGGTAATTAGGTATGGTGATAGTATATGAGCGCAACACAAACTTTATCCCTAAAGCGTAGTGCTCGAGACCCAAAGTATTTCTATGAATGGTTGGGTTATTCTTGGGGAGACCATATCGAGGAATGGATGGATATGTATTCTGAAAGAGGAACTAATAATGTTCATCGTGTTTGCATTATTGCGCCCCGAGACCACTCAAAGTCCACTACGCTAAGGGTAGCGGTATTATGGTCTTGCTTATTTGAAAAGTGGCGTGATAAACCCTTTACTACTTGGTTGTTTAGTGCAAGCAAAGACCTTGCTAACCGTAGGTTAGAGGAAATTAGGGAAGATATGAGACGACACCCACAATTAAGAAATCTAATAGACCCCAAGCGTGGAACAAAACATTCTATTCACTTTACTAATGGTTCATGGATTAGAGCAACCGGTGTAGGTGCAGCCATTCGTGGTGAACACCCAGCCCGTATTGTATTTGACGATGTATTAGATGACATGGGAGACCAATCCCCAAGCAACCTACAAAATTGGTTTAGAAAGAAAATAACACCTATGCTTTCACCAGGAACCTCAATCTTCGTTGTTGGAACACCTATGGCTATGACAGACCTATACCATACGGAAATGTTATCAAATGATGTATGGAAAACCACCACTACATCAGCAATTCCCAATTGGGAAGAACATAAAGCCGACCCAACGGTAGAGCCTATTGCTTTGTGGGAAGAACAAAGACCGATAGACTTTTTGTTAGAACAAAGACAAGCAATTGGTGATTTAGCATTTACTCAAGAATATCTATGTAAAGTGGTTGATGATGAAGCCCAAGCATTCAAGCGTGAACATACTCGTGCTAATATGAATACCAACGCCGTTATCGAGTGGGATAATAAAGTTCCAGGTAAATACATGATTGGCTTTGACCCATCTCACGGATTAGGTAAAGATTATTCGGTTATGGTAGTACTTAGACAAGATTCGGAGGGATATGTTCACTTTGTTAATATGTGGCGTAGGAATGACTTTGCACCTGATAGACAAGCGGATATGCTAGGCCAATGGTCAAAAACTTTTACCGCTCCTATTTCGGCGGAAGATGTAGGTTTCCAACGACTCTATGAATCATTATTAATACAAAAAGGAATAACGGTGGATTATCGCCAAAGCAAGGTATCTAATCTTTCTTTAAAACAAGCATTGATGAACCGCCTTCGTGTTTGGTTTGAACAAAAAAAGGTAGTGTTTCCTTACGGTGATGATGAAACTAGGCGCATAGTAAATACCTTGTTAGAGGAGTTAGATACCCATGTTTGGAAAAGTGGGAACATTGTTGATGTTGGAAGGCATAACGATACAGTTATGGCTTTCGCACATGCAATAGACCAAATGACGCATAGTGATTCTAACGCACTACCAATGGCTACCCATACCGCTAATAATACAACATGGGGTAATTCCAAGTCATCTGGGAGCGGAAGATTCATCATTTTTGGAAATTAGAATCTCTATATCTAATGAATCGCATTCGGGGCATTGGAACTCGTAGTATAGTGCTGCCACCTCTAACTCGAACATAGCATTATGAACAAGCCATCTTTCTCCCTTGTAGCCACATATCGAGCATTGGAGCATGGTTAATCATAGGTGTTGTAGTTATTTAGAAAAGAGGTTAAAATGCTTTTATAAACCCCCTTTTACTAAAAATTCAAGAAAAATTTCGAGGGATGGTGGGCGATGCAAGTCGTAGCTCCACCCCCGTTTTTGGCACCCGTTTAGTCATAGTATATATACCCCACCCATCGGTGCATCTATCGTGCATCAACCTAGCCCTTTATAACCTAAACGACTATGTCATATCATGGTGGAACCTATTGACTACACGGTTTCGATTTGTTGGTGTGTCTTTGACATATCTACATTGGCTATAGTAGTAGGGGGTGATTTACAATGAACAAAAAAGTTAATTCAAAAACCGACAAAGGAATTATCATTATGCGAATGCGTGATTTTATGAACGGCATTTCAAACGCCTACATCAACAACAAATCAACATCACTAAAAAACGATATGGTAAAACCTAACAAAAAAACCACACAACAAATCATCAAAACTTTGGAATCTATCAAAGACCTACACACCGAACTTTCCGACACCTACACAATCTTTGACACTACAAAAGGTATTGACGCTAAACTACAAAACGACATGAATGATATGATTACTAATCTATCACAAATGCATCTATCCAAAGCCGATAAAAAGGCTATGCTAAAAGCACAATACGAACAAATGATGAAACAAATGGCCGACGAATTAAAACAACAATTAGACAACCTTTGAATCGGTTGTAGTGTTTGAATAAATGTTTAGAAATGACGGGGTAGGGTGCATCATGGGGGTGATAAAAACGCACCCTATCCCACACATTTTTTAGAATAATCCGGTAGCAAATAACGCACCTAATGGGTGCGATTTGGCCGAATGATGGAAACTAAAACACCATACAAACAAATAGCGTTATATCATAATGCGATTAATAAAAATCGTATTGTGATGAATGATTATGTGATGCTATCCCTAACGGGAATCACACATTGTCAAATGATAGCCTATGTCCTATTGCATGGCATAGAATGGATAGGTGATGA
>Ga0181420_1000067_pt1 | contig 33896 bp, 35 predicted proteins | sample 43SPOviralmetaG_FD_130145 | JGI IMG/M metagenome (GOLD analysis project Ga0181420, IMG submission 130145) | Marine viral communities from the oligotrophic San Pedro Time Series (SPOT) site, San Pedro Channel, CA, USA - 43 SPOT_SRF_2013-05-22 | ecosystem: Environmental > Aquatic > Marine > Strait... | reverse complement strand
TTTTTACTGTCAAATAATACAACTTGACAGCCTTTGTCTTGTGCGTTTTTTACTAAATTAACTGAACAGATAAAACTTTTTCCTGAACCAGATTCTCCTGCAAATACACTTACCTTACCAAGTGGGACTCCTTTATGGAAGTCCCCACTTATTAAGTAATTTAAAGTGTAGTTACCAGTTGATATCCAATCCTGAGGGTCATGAAAGCCTGCACTGATACCAGTGATGCCTTTAGTTATACCCGTCCTGAATTTAGTTAGGTCAAATGGTTTCTGCATTATCTTCTCCTAGGATCTGTTACGAATCATATTTAAAATATCATCCGCACTAGGCTTATCACCAGTTGCTTCTGCTGTTGCAGGAGCAGGTGCAGTTGCTTCAGCCACAGGTTCAGCCGTTGCAGGAGCAGGTGTTTCTGCTACTGGTTCAGTTGTTACTGTTGGTGCTGGAGTTTCTACTACCGGAGCCGCTTGTGCTGGTGCTGATGTTGTAGGTTTTGCTGAAGCATTTGCAGGAACATCTACGCCATAAGGCTTGTAGAAGTTACCCCAACGTTCAACATCATACAACTCACCATCAACTGATGCTTGGAACATTTCGCTAATTGCGTTAAGTTCATCTTGCCCAGGTCTTTTTGGTAAAAAGTCTGATAATGTATATAAACCATTTGTATCAATTGCCGCTAATTCTTCTTCATTTAAGCCACGTTCTTTACGAGCCCATTTAGAAGTACTGTAGTCAGCATATTGACCTTTAGTGGTTTTCATAACCCTAAAGTCTGTACCATTTACATAATCAGTAGGAATGTTTTCCATGTCTGGGTCCATCAATGCTGATTTGATAATGTTAAAGATTTGAGGGGATATAACAAAACGTCTGATTGGATTTTCAGGTGTTGTTTCGTTAAGTGGGTTTTCAGTAACATATCCTTGGAATATGTAACTTCTTTTTTTCCAGTACTTACGACCCATGTCTTCTAGACTTGCGTCTTTAAACCAAGGACGAACCTCAGTTAATACTGGACAAGTATCTCCGTACATTTCTGCACATGGTACTTGTACTGTAACAGGTTTACTGTCACCGCCTTTTACACCTGGAAAAGAAAGTCTAATCATTTGTCTTTCTTGCCAAAAGAACGTGTTATCAGGATCTGCATCAGGTAAGAACCTGAGGACTGCTGATGTTCCTTCGTCGATATTCCAGTGTGGATAAATGGCGTTGTCGCCGCCTGTTGATGATTGGCTAGAACTTTTAGTGTTCTCCATGCTTGCCAATTTAGCCCTTATTTCTGCCAAAGATGCCATAATAATGTCTCCTATGTTTGTGCCATAATGTGTAATACTACTTTGTGTTTATGTATTACTGTGCCTAAGTTTACTTTCTTTGTGCCATGTTGTCAACCTTTTTTTGTCTTTCGACAATAACCGTTGTCTTGTTATGTATGTATTTATTTAATCTTTAATAAAACTGTTTATAAAATCGGTATATTTCTCTTCTTCTGTTACAGTATGGGCCATTTCAGCATGGTCTGTTCTTTGTGCTGAAAGTAACGAAGCCTTAACTGCTCTGTATTCAAATTGATTCATTTGTCCACCATTGCTTAGTTTATTACTAATGCTACCTAAGTAGTTTGCAAGTTGTGGACTCTTAGCAGTAGATCCTAACTGTGATACTTGATGTCCTAGTTTTGCTTCTGGTGTAGCAAAGTCCATTGGATCTTCACTAATAAGTTCTTTAACACCTGCAAAGTTCTCACTTTCAATAGTTGCCATAATCATACTTTCAAATGCAGTTTGTTTATTTACTAACTTACTGATAGTTTCATGTACTTTACCCACTTTGTCATCAAAGTGTGTTTCTGTAAAGTGGTCTTCTAAATTTACTTCATTTACAACATCAATATTGTTCATGTCTTTTAAACTTTCAACTGCTTTACTGTAAGTTTTTACACCGCTTAATTTTTTAAACGTTTCTTTAATTGTGCTAATATGTTGTCTTGCAAGTTCTACATAGTCATTATTTTCTTCATTTATAAGACCTTGCTTCTTAACATAGTTTGCGAATTCTTTTAATGTTTTTAATTCAGTACACATAGCAACAATACTTTCACCTACTGTATCGTGCATTTGTCCACCGTTATATAAATGTCTTGCCATTGCTCTGGCACCATTTAAGTTTTTGCTTGGGAATAAGAATCTTTCTTCGTTATTCTCAATGAATATCTTTTGTATGTTTCTACTTCTAGAACCACGTACTTCTTCGTTTACTGCTTTAGTATGTTTAACAATAATCTTTGTTCCGCCTAGTGGTTGGTTACTTGTTTTAATACTGCCTCTCATAGAACCTAAACTTGCTTCTACAACAATAGTTTCTTCTACAGACTCTTTTTTAGTGCCGTATGTTTTACAAGGATTTTGTCCACAGCCACAATTTTTACCTTCTAGTATAAAGTCACCATGTTCATGTTCTTTAACATCTGACATACTAGCAATAACTTTTTTAACATCACCGTCAAAGCCTGCTTCTTTACATGCATCTTCTAGAGCACCTAATCCAGCCGCTCCGCCTTCTTTTTCTAATGTTTTACGAATGCAATCTTCTACACTTTTTTCTGCTTCTTCCATTTCTTTGTCTTTGTCTTTTGGGTAGTTATGACTGTCTATAAAAACACCTATAGTTCCATCTGGATATGTTTCATCAGAAGGACCACTAAAATCTATTTCATCATCACTGGCATCATAAAATCCAACCACTTTGCCGTCCTCAGGTTTAATGTTGAGGTGTTGTGCCATTGCTTGTAATTCTTCTTCGCTTTTGTCTGTGTTGGCATCATCATAACCATCAAAATCCATATAACCAATTTCTTTACCTTTTTCGTCAAAATATATTAGTTCACTTGCGTAAACAAAATTATCTTCTTTTTCTTCTAATCCAGCTCTTTTTCTTAAAACATTTAATTCTTCATTCTGACCACCATCTTTACTATTAAATAATTCAGGTGCTTTTGGATCTTGGTCTAATGATGCATGACCTATTACGTCTTTAACTGTTTGTTGATGTTTAATTATTGTTTGGACATCATTATCTGATATTTCGCCATCTGAAGTTGAAGGATATGTCCAATCATCATTGACATACTCACCGGAATCTTCAACTGATGTGCCTAAATCTTCCATTGCATTACCGGCATCGGTTTGTGGTTCATCGCCCATACCCATCGCATATAGAGTATTAAAGATGTCTGACATTTCACTTCTAATTTCTTCTTTGCTCATAGAAGCAAGTGGTAATTTAACAAATTCCATAGCCAAATCGTTTTCGTACTCGGAGTCATTCTCTTCATCTTCAAATACATCATCGTCGTTCATTGCTTGTATGCCAGCATCCATTAATTCTTTTGCTGAGTCATCGTTTTCAAATCCGCACTCTGTTGCAAAGTCCATTGTTGAACTATAATACATATCACTGAAATCTGGTTTTAGTTCTTTAAGTTTTTCACCAATCTCTTGTGGTGTTTTACCTAAATTAATTTGTTCGTTACCTAAGAACATATACAAGGATTGGTCATCATTACATCCTACAACTGTTCTATCTTCTTTGATAGTTTCTAGCCCTGCTAGTTTTCTCATTCTATTATGTTCTTTCATGTCTGCTTCTCTTGATATGTTAATTGCTTCACTGCTTGGTTTTAGTGTTTTACCAAATACTCTAAAGTCCAACATCATTAAATAGTCTTTTGCTATTTCTGTTAATTGGTTTCTTAGTGTATCTGTTTGGTCAGTATTAGCACTGATACTAAGTCTTATTTCTTCTTTAGGAACATTAAGTGTAACTAGTAAGTTTGGATCTTCAACAAAAAATCTAATTGCATCTCCTGGATCGCCTACAACTTCGCCTTCTTTATTATAAGTATCAATCTGGAATCCATAACCTTTTAATAGGTTAAAAACTCTATCTGCTACTGTTTTTACACTTGTTGCCATTTACTTGTATCTCCGTTATGTATGTATTTATCATTTAACTAAGATTTTACAGCATACCAACAGGCATAGGTTCGTCATATTCGTCATACGGCCCATCATCGTCAGGTCTTGAACCATCGCCAATATTTTGGTTTACCACTGTAAATATGTCATCTTCAAATGTACTAATGTAACTAATCATTCTACACACAATAACCATACTCATAACTAAGTCGTCTGATTCACCTGGTTGCCCTGCAAAACTATTACCACGTGCAACAAAGTTTTTAAGTTCACTTAAAAATGCTTTACTGTAGACTTTTAGTTTGCCTTGCTCTATAAAACGTTTAAGTTGTAAACAGCCGTCAATTTTAGTTTTACTGCTTGTATGAAATCCTTTACGACCTCGTTTGCCTTGTACTTTAACAGGATCGTGTAAAAATGTTCCTGGGAATTGTTCTTCGCCTGTATCTCTAATAACAACTAAAGCGGCTTCTCCAATTGTATTATTCTCTACTGTCCAATATAATTCTTTTGAACCGTATTGTTTTAATTCTTTTAGAATATCCATCATAACTCTTATTTGTCCTTCAACAGGAGTTTTGTTATGACACCATTCTGCTACTTGTACCATGCTAGGTAATTCTACTACTTGTATTGCAGAGTTATCTCCGCCTGTTCCAGCACTAGGATCTAACGATAGCACATACATTTTATCTGCTGTGGGCCTTTTGTACCAACGAACTTGTCCTGTCTTGTACAGGGTTTCTGTGTGGGCCATATTAGCCAAATGCAATGCATCTATTAATGTTTCATTGTATATAATAAATTCACATTCGTGTTCACGTCTAAAACGTTCTTCACCAATTCTACTCATTTCTTCTGTAGCCCAGTCGCTATCTCTATCAGGATGTTGATCCCATGTAGCAAGATAACCTTTAAATCCGTTTATACCTACATCTTGGTCATTGCCATATTCGTCTACAGTTTTGATTGCTTGATTCCAAATACCAGCAAAAGTATCATCATCACTATTTGGTGTACTAGTAACAATACACTTACCGCCTGTTGCTAATGTTGGAGATAATGAAGTCCAAAACTCTTTGGCTATTCTAGGTGGCACGAATGCAAACTCATCTAAGTATACTAATGTAAGTGACATACCACGACCAGTATTTTCAGTTGTTGTACTTGCAACAATCCTACTGCCGTTATCAAACGTTAAACTTGTTTTATTATACTCTACAACACCTGCTCTAATATGATTTGGAATGCTTTCATACGCATAACGTATACGTTGCATAATTTCTTGGGCACCAGCCGCCTTATGAGCCGCAACTAATATTGTACTGTCTGGCTTAAACATTGCAAACCACAGTAAGTAACCTGCCGCCACAGTGGTTTTACCCATCTGTCTGCCCAGCATGTTTATACTATAACGATGTGCATTGTAATTAGCAATTAAATCTTCTTGATAATCGAAAGGTTCAAACTTAATACCACCTTTTGTAGGATGTTGTATCTTTACAAAGTTCTTCATGAAGTGCATTGGACCTGTATTGGGGTCGCAACATGCTTGAAACTCCCTCAGCATATCAGGATCATACGGAATCTTCGAATATGCTTGTTTAACTAACTCTGTATTTACTGTTCCTTTTGGCATATTAATATTTACCTAAGTAATGTTCCATTTTCATACATTTTTGTTACTTCTTTCATACCAATATTAAAGGGTGCTGAATCACTTATCAGTTCAGTATTACTGAAAAATTTATCTGGTAATTTTATATCAGGTATTTTAAAGTATAGATTTTCATGCATATGACTACTTATGCGAATTTATAGTGTATTTATTGTTATTTAGAACTGTTCATTAAAAAGTCTTTAAGTCTATCTCTAATAACACTACTTAAAACTTCTTTATCTGTGGACATTGATACATCTGGTTTTGCATCTGGGTCTATTTCTGTTCTCGGAAATTGCATTCCTGTAGGATCTTCTTCTGGTTTTGAAACAACTACTGCATCTAACGGCATTTCTTCTGAATCACATGCATCACATGGCTCTTCTTGTGCTTCTGGTCCGCCTGACGGTAAAGTAATGCCTACTTTTTGTAGCATTATTTTTAATCCATCAATTGAATCTGCAGATGCATCGATAGTTACTGAAGCATTATCACCATAAAGTGATTTCTTATAAGAATGCCCTTCGTCTGACATTAGTTTCTTCTTGAACTTTGTGATATAACATCAACATGTTTGGCTTCTGGAGCCAAACCACCGTGTGCTTTACCGGTAATTGTGTCGTGCATTGCTTGTAGGTCATCTCCCATAATACCATCTTTGCTTGGATAGTTACGGAAGTAGTCTGCACCTTTTTCTGCTTTGATTTTTTCTAACTCTGCTAAGAATTTAGCATTGTATTCTTCTCCAAATAGAGGACCGTCTGTTTCACCTTGTTGTGCTTCATAATGGTCTTGTTCTGCAGAGCTATCTACTTCGTCTAATATTGCTTCTGGAACTTCTACTTGTCTGTCTTTGTCATTAGCAAGTCTTTCTTCAGCCATTTCGCTTTCAACCCTTTTAGGATTGTCTACGCCCATAACAATTACACGTTCATGGTCACAACCACAACAAACTGCTACATATACTTCTAAAATTCTTTCATTGACCGGATATTTTAACACAACATCAGTACTACATACTTCTGAAGTAACACTTAGACCTTTAAGTCTTTTGAATTCAATTGGATTCTCTTGTATAGGCAACCTTTTCCAAGGTGTAGCACTTACAAGGTTATACTTTTGCAACGCACTTTCTAATTTAGATAGGTCGTCTGCACTACAATCTCTTGCTAATTTAATTCTGTAACCGTATTCTTTATTGAATGATTCGGTTATAATGTCTTTAAGTTCTCTCATGTTAATAACTCCGTATGCACTTATTTATCATATTTCGGAAAATTTACTACTTTTCCTTTGTGTTGATAATTTTAAGTAGTTCATTTCTGTCTACCACTGCACCATTTGTACCTGAAGTACTGCTTGATTGTGCATTGTTATCAAGTCTGCCCTTTTTAATCATTAAATCAATTTGTTTTAACTTGGAATCTATTTTACTGTCTTTGGCTTCTAAGGCAGTCTTTAACATTTTGGCGGCACTATCAAATATACTACCTGCTTCTCTGTCTCCAACGTTCATACCTAAGTTCATTAACTGTTGATAACTGTCAACTGCCTGTTGAGCAATGTCGTCCATCTCTGAATCATGCTCTTCAAGACCTTTAACATTTTGTAATGCATGGTCAATCTTTTCTGCATTAGTTAATGCTGTTTGTACATCTTCAATATCCACTGCTGTAACATCAAATTCTGAAATGTCATTCAAGTCTGGAAGTTTATCCTCAGTATCTCCTATAATTTTATTAGGCTCGTCTGAGTTTGCTTCGTCCATTGGTGGTAAATTAAATTCTTCTTCTAGTTTTTTGGTCATACTGCTATTTATACTATGTTACAAGTACTTTGTAATGTTATATGGTATAGATACATAAGGCAAGTCCACTACTTGTCGTATTTGATTTAAAAATTCTGGTCTTAAAGGGTGATCCAATTGGTCAACAACATCTTCTTCTGCAAAATTATCAAACGTTCCCCAATCGTCTAGTCTACTTATAGTACATTGTGCATTATAACGTTCTGTTAGTTTAACAAAATTAACAACATCATGTGCATTTGCTTTTTGACACACAAATCTAAAGTGTACATCTGCACCTTCTGGTTTATTCTTATGCATCCAATCTAAATTTTCTATAAGTTTTTCAAAGTTGCCTGGTCTTCTCACTATCTCGTATACTTCTTTACTACCTGCGTCTATACTAATTTTAAATTCACTTATATTAGGAAGTATTTTACTGTCTGGTAATTGCTTACTCATCAATAATCCATTTGTAAACAATGTAAGAGTATGATTGTGATTAGGAATCCAGTCAGTAACAAACGGTCTCATTATGTTACTTGCTAAAGGATCTCCATTTCCGGTTAATGTAATGTGTGTTCTTTCTTTGAATCTTCGTAATAAGTCAACTGTATGTTTTGCATACTTTAATTGTTGTTCATAATTATCGCCTTTTGTATGCAATATCATTTCTGGTCTACAACTTGGACATGCAAGGTTGCAACTTTCGTCTACATTAACATATATACTATAAAATTCTTGTCCTTTATTGTTTATGTGATGTAAATCATGTTCCATTATCCTACAATGCTCTACAGCACACCATGTAAACTTTTTATCTTCTACATCTTTTTGTAATTCTTTTGCTAACGGATTGTTCCATACATCTTCTAAGTCATAACAGTCCATTATATTACAAATAACAAATGGCAAATATAATTCACAGTTATCTATAAAGCATTCGCCCTTTGTAGTAATGTTTAAACTACGATGTGGTATTGTACAACTGTTAGTAATAGTATGATTGAGTTCATTGTTACGTTTTGCCATAGGAACGAGTCCTCTTGTTGGACTTTGTAACAATTTATAATCTATTAATGAAGACATAGATTACTTCTTTTTCTTTTTAGACTTTTTCTTAGATAATTTCCGTGTTGGGTGTCCAAACATTTGGTCAAATCTGTGATTTCTAGCATCCACATAGTCCTTTGATTTGTTATAAACCTTTTTTGGAGTTTTAAATTCTATAATATCACTTATTTTCATTTGGTCTAACCCATTTTCCATTTTTGTATACAGCAACTTCACCTTTATTGCATAATGTGTATTCGCCTTCTACTGGTCGTTGTGGTTCTCTTACTTTAATCATTATTTCCTTCGCGGTTTACGTTGTACTGGCTTCCGCTTTTTATTGTTTCTAAATATTTGGTCTTCAGTAATAACTTTAAAATGCATTCCTTTAGCACTTGCCCACTCTCTAGCGGCTGTCCACTTAGCGGCATTAATATGTGCTTGTACTTTATCGCCTTTTCCTCTAGCGGCTTCTATGATAGTTTGACTTTTAGGTTTAATTTCTATGAGCTCTACTAACTGTTTACCGCTTTTGTCTGTGTACTGCACCATAAAGTCCGGAACATAGTTAGTTATTTTACCTGTAAAGGGATTTTGGTAAGGAATTTTTACATTCTCACTTGCCCATTTAGTTATGTTTGGATGATTATCACAGAACCTCATAAACGCCGTCTCCCAACTGCTACGAGCATAAGGCATCTTAGCACCTACATACTTGCTTGGGTTTTGTACGACATATTGTCCTTGTGAATAGTGCTTACTACCAGCCATGTTACCTCTTTACGGTCTTATAACTGATGCAATTTTTGAATTTCTATTGAATTTGTCAACAGTTAAACCTATATTATTACCTTTTGGTCTAATACTATTTATGGCTTTATATGTTTGTTCTGCTAACTTTATGCTATCTTCATTTAATTCGAAGTATGATATAGGGTGTACACCTTGTTGGTCTGCAACTGTAATTAGTGCAACTGCTAATGTTTTAGCAGTAGGGCCGTTAAAGCCTATACTTTCAAGTCTGTTTTCTATAATATTAATTTTGTTTGGGTCTATACCCTTAAAATTTTGTGGTACCATGTTGACAAGTATTTCTACACTTGCTTCTGGCAATGGAAAGTTGATTGTATTGTTTTCCATAAACTGTACAAGTTTATCTCTACGCACTTCGTAACTAATTTCATTACCAAATGTTTCGTATAGACTTTTACTACTCATTAGATGTACCTGTAAATTGTTCAAAGAACTTTTCTGATTGAGGGCTTCTTACATCACCGTTATCATCTCCCATGCCGCCCATTAAAAAGTCCATATTCTTTTGTGCCATAGCAGGATTTTCTAATACACTTCTGCTTCGCATAGAACCACCTGGTAGTCCAACGTCTCCTGTTTCGCCTGATCTTAGTTTTTCCCAGGCACCTTGATTGAATCCTGTGAATCGTTGTAATTCTTCTTCTGTGATCCATTGATTTACTGCTGGATTAATAGTAAAGTTTTCGTAACTAATATCCATTGTTATCATTGCTGGTGCTGAGTCTGAATGGTCAATTCCATCTATTGTAAAATTTGTTATTAAAGGATTAAATATTGTATAACGTATTGCTTTCTGTCCATGGTACTTAACAATGTCCATACTAGTAATAAAGTTTCTTTCTTTGCCTGGTCTAAGATTGTAACCCATTGCGTCACTATCAAACTTTCCTAAAGCAACTGATTCTGATCCACCTGATGCTATTGCTTCTGGAACTACATCGTATGGTGTAATTTTTGGTGTATCTTTTTCACCACTAAGGTCATATTTTCCAATTGGGTTAACAAACAAATGAGCATAAGCCTTCATTAAAACTATTACCCACGCACTATCAACTGTATCATATGCTGTTACAGTTATAGGTTTCATCTCTGTGTGAGTTACCGTAATACGTTTTCTATTATATTGATTTTTTACATCTGTTTGAATTTCTGCACTTGGTACGTCAGCAGTTCTACACATAGAACTTAACTGATTCATCGTATCTGTGCTGTTCAGGGCGTCAATTTGCACTCCTGAATTGAAGTGAAAATTGACGTATCCTTGAAACTTTTGACGTACTGGGTTTATGCCAGGATTGAATCTCTTTGCATTGTTCCAATCTCTAAGATAATGATTAACTCTCGATTCATCATTACTCTTGTGTGCCCAACCAGTGTTGACTCCGTTATAGTACCCGGTTCCTAATAGTTCTGCGGCTACTCTGTATAGTGGCCCTTTCAAGCCATCAAAAATTGCCATTAAAACCTCCTAGCGAATTATTATGCGCCAGTGCTTCCTGCTGGTCCTGGTGCAGTATTAGTAAACGGATTTCCTTGTGCTAAGATTCCTGCTACAACACTACTTGTACCTTGCTCATGTATTGCATTATCAAATCTGATTGTTAATGATACAGTTACAGGTTCGTTAGTGGCATAGTCGGCATCTGAGTAGTCAGTGTTAGTTATAAAACATCCTTCTAAGAACCAAACTTCAGTTGCATCAGCGGAAGAACCATCTAAAGATTCAACAAGCATGTTAAATTTATAGTCTTCACCAGCAATTGGAGCCGTTTGTTCTAAGTGATTAAGTTGTCTACTATTCTGTGCGCCAACAATTCTTGCTACACTATTACTAATGTCGTCTCTTAGAACAACTGTAATAGGATCCCATGTGTGTTTGCCTTGGACATACACTTTTGAGTTGTAAGAATCAATCGGAACTTCTTCATAGTTTACTTTAGGACGAGTTACGTTCATAACATTCTGAGTAAATTCCCTAGTGGTTTGGTCTCCGCCAAATCCACTTAGCATACTAACCCTAAATCTGAATTTCAGTTTAGGCATTAAGATACCTTGGTCACTACCTATCGGAACACCAAATTTATTTTTTGTTGGTTCTGCCATGTTTATATCTCCTAATCCATAAGACACAATTTAATAGTAGGTCTTATCGTTACATTTATTTATCTAAAATGGGAGAAAATCTTTATACTAGCAGTTAATGGCTATTGCTTTCTGATGTATGGATCTGTAGGGAATTCGTTTAATTCTTTGAACTTGGAGTTGAAAAAATGTACTCCAGTAGGTAAATCTAATAAGTTTCTGTGTAGGTCTATACTAAAAACTGCTCTGTGTTCTTGAGATTCATTGTATGCACTATGTATCCATTGATTGTTAAACCCAAACGTTTTTGTCCAATCAATTTCTAGATTACAAACTTCAAAATACAATTCCCCTTCAGGTATATACAAAGGAACATGAATTCTCATGTAGTTTCCTAATCTATTTTCAATACCTGTGTGTCTTTTTATAACAGAGTCTGCTCTAAGTATAGAATAACTTGCAATAGGACATTCTTCCGGTGTCCATCTATCTAATAATTTTCTTGCTGTTGGTATGTTTGGGTTATCTATTGTGAAATCATAATGTATTTCCGAATCTTCAGAAATCCAATGTGGTTTATGGTCTAACCCATAACGTAAATTGTTAGCCATCCAACTGTCTAATCCATGTTCATTCTCTGCTACAAGACGTTGAGCATCTGTTATAGTATAATTACGTTGGTCAAGTACTGCCTTATATGATTCATCTCTGTCTAATACAGTTTGTATCTGTTCGTGTGGAGTACCTTCTATACCAGCAACCATATCTTCCCAAAGACCTTCTCTAAAAGAATCTAAGTAATCATAAATGTCATTTAGTGCTTGGGTAGAGCCTGGACCGTCTTTGTGCCATACCTTTTGGAATGCTGAATCAAGTTTTTCTTGTCTTGTAAATTCTGAGTCTAATTTCATACTATGTATTTATGCAGTCAAAAAAAAGGCGCCTTAAAAAAGACGCCTTTAATTTTGTTAATGTAATACTTAACTACCTGATGAGCCCAAAGTGTTTTGGATTCTAATCGGAATGTATATAAACTCAACTGCTTTGACAGGCTGTATAGCAATGTCAATGTATAGTTCGTTTCTATCAATTCTAGCAGGAGTATTATTTGTTCCATCACAAACTGTAACGAAGTCAAATAAACCTCTTTGAATAACTAAGTTACTCAATAAACCGTCGACTACATCTTTAGCATTTTGCCTAGTTACTGCATCATTTGGTTCAAATAAGAATGGCTTAACGATATCGTCAAGTCTTTCTCTTATGTACACAATAAGTCTAGCAACGTTAATTCTATCCAACGCACTTGCTGTTGGGTTTAGAGTTTTTTGACCAAATACTGCAAGTCCACGTCCTGGGAATTGAGCAATTGGATTCAATTTGTTACCATATAATGTATCTCTTTGACCTTCGTTGAGTGTCACTGCTGTGTACTCTCCAGTCGCTGGATCTACATAACCTACTGATGTTGCATTTTGAACAAGACCTCTTTGGAAGCCTGCTGGTGCAAACCAAGGGAAAGCAACCTGGTCATTGTATGCAAGAGTTCTTAAAGCAACATGACTTGGTGGTACAACTACGTTGGTACCGTCTAAGTTAGTTGTTAAAGCACTTGGGTAATAAACTGCCGCGTATGGTGAAGCAGAAACAAGTCCGTCCTCTCCATTCTCACTAGCATTGTTGGCGTTAGTTGCCCAATTTTTTGTGCTTGTAGCATCTGCTTTAAGTCTAAATGGTGTATCAGCAACAACAAAAGCAGTATTTCTTCTGTCTGTGCTTAATGATACCATTTCGTCTAGCAATTCTGGGAAGCCAGGAGCGGCAATAATGTTATATGCATTAACTTCACTTCTAATGTCATCATTAGAAACGATTGCAGATTGCATTTTAGTTTTAACTAAATTGTGTACTGCTTTTCTTAATCCATACATGTTACCGTCTACTTTGTTTCCTGAAGCATCAACCCATACGTTACCAATATTTGTTCCAGATGGTGTATAGTTAATTTTGTATTCTTTAACGTTACCTGCTGAAGCACGTTTGTTATAACCCCATATACCACTTGGGTATGCTGTTGCCGCCGGTGCGTCTGCATCTAAAGAACCTGCTGAAGACTGTCTAAAGTCTCCAAATACTATTCCTTCTGATGTATGTTGGTCACTTCCGTCTACTGCAACCCAGGCTGTACCTGACCACTTGTAGAATTTAGGGAAGTTTTCCGTATCGTCTGAGTCCAACCATGCGTCACCGGCTACTAGAGCAGTTCCGTCTGATTGTACTGTTGGTGCTGTTGCAGTTACACTTACGTCTTTTGTGAAAGTAACCCAAGTAGTACCGTTGTGCTCTAATAAGTCAACGTTAGCCTTAGCCACTGTCGCATTGTACCAGTAAGTACCATCTGCTAAAGTTCCTGTCATTGTAGTTTTAGATGCTACATATGAAAGGGCCGCATAGTTTGAATATGTCTTGTCCGCTGTAACCGCCTGTGTTCCTAGTCCAATTGAACTTGGTCCAAAGTCTGCATGATTACTTTGTACTTTAATATCTCTACCTTTGCTAGAAGTTAATATAATATTGTTATTATCTCCTATTGAAGCAAGAACTTCTGTTACACTAGCCGCGCCAAGAGCCGCGTTGATGTCATATACTGCATCTTCGGCTGTTGATGTTGCTGGTGTTGTACTAATTGTTCCTGCCAATGTTACAACTGTAGTTGCGCCATTGTAAACAATGTCAAAACTGCTGTTGCCGGAAACGTCTACACCACTACCAAATGCGGCTGAACCAGTCGCTACTAGTGATGTGTCTCCATTATGTCTTTTCAGGTCATACTCTGCTTCTGTGCCGCCATGTATTGCAATAAGGTCGCCAACTTTAACGTTTGCTGTACCTACTGCTGTAAGGGCCGCATCTGTACTTGCGTATATTGTTGTTGCTACTGCACTAAAAGTCTTGCTTGAAGAACTGTAAAGTTTAGTAGACAAACTTGCACCTGTGTTAGGTGTAGAAGTTTGAATAAATACATCGCCAGTAGATAATGCTGTTGTATCATCTGACCTTAGACTTGGTACTGATAAATGAGTACTAAATTGGAAGTCACTTGATGTTGCTGAACTCCAACTTGTAGTACCTACTTGGTACCAGTCGTTTGAATATTTTTCGTAGTATTTAACTTGAGTAGCAGTTCCACCAGCCGCTGTATTTGCCACAACTGCGTAATCGCCGTTCTGTCCAAATGCTTGACTTGGTCCACCTGTTCCTGAGTTGATACTTGTTGAATCTACAACGGATACGTCTTTCTTAACCCATGCTGTGCCTGACCATTCTCTTAAACCAAAAGTTGAAGATGCTGTGTCAAACCAATATGATCCATCTGCAATAGCACCTGTTGGAGCCTTGCTGGATGCCGCTAATTCACCTAAGTCTATATCTGCTCTCAGAACGTATGCTCTGTTTGCCAAACCTAAGAAACTGTGGGCCGCTAGTAAACCGTATTCATTGAGATCATAACCATTCAACTGATTACTACCACTTGAATAGAAACTTGGGTTTCCAAACTGTTGTAATAACTCACGTTGACTAGTCATTAGTTTTAATTTACCTGCGTTTGCTTTAGTTGTAAATGCCGCTGTACTTGTTCCATCTGGTCCAGTTTTATCCTGGGCCGTAGCAATGATTAACAAAGGTACAGTACCAGCACCCGCCGCCGCATAAAACGATTCGTCGGATACACTAATGCTAACACCTGGTGATACTAATTCTGCCATTATAATCTCCTAATTAAAATATGTTAGTACGAATATTTATCATATAATGTGCAAAAGACGGTATTATAAAACCGCCGGGGTACAAGGTTTTTCAAGGTTTTGATAAATAAGACCGTTCAGGTCTATATTGCTTTGATTTTGGTAGAAAAGATATTATTATGTATTGCATGTACTTGTTCTTGCAATTCTGTTAGTGTTCCTGTGTTAGATATTTCATAGTCAAAATCATATCCTGCCCACTTCCATTCACTAGCATGTACACTTGCATAACGTGTTTCCATTGTGTGCTTTGCTGGAACACTACCTTTATTGGCATGTGATGCCACTTCATACCATTCAGGCATATCATTTCTTATAACATGAATAACTATACCGTCGAGTTGCTTAATTAAATCTAACTCATTTTTAAATCTAGCATCGCTTACAACAACTAGTTGGTCATTTTGTGATTGTTTTCTAATACGATACTCTAAACTATCTAACCAAATGTCCTGATTAAAATGTGTACGCATTATTTCTGTACCTAGCAACTGAAGTGCTAGTCTTGGAGTAAAATTATCTATGCCTAGTTTTCTTGTCCAGTATATATCTGCTGTTTCTCTGAAGTCTCTACTTGCAATAGTATCGCCTTCCAACATGTGTCTTTCCCAACCAAACACACTAGAACATAAATCCTTGAGTGGTGCCGCAAAACTATCTTTTACTGCTCCTCTTTCTACGAACATTTCTGCAACTGTATCTTTGCCACTGCCCATAAAGCCTGTTATTCCTATTATCATACTATTATATATCCTAATATTTTTTACTTAAAGAAATTTCCGGAAGATACTAATTCTTCAACTTTTCTAAAATTCATTGCATCGCCTGAATGTACTCTAAAAGTTACTCTAGGAGTATTGTTAGTTAATACCCTATGCCATTTGTTTATGTTAATAAAAAACGGACAATGCATTCCTTTACGTTCAACACTTATAGGTATATGTTTTTTCCATTTTTCTGTATCTACAATATAACTAGTAGAAGGAGAAACTTTCAATCCATTTCTAACAATATATTCTGGATTAGGCGAATTAGGCGAATTATTGTTAAACCATTTATATACAAATTTATGTTCTAATTGTCTATACATTTTATTTAACTCGTCTGAAGCATGTGTAAATTGTAAAATACTATCGTCTTCATCTCCTAGTAGTCTAAAGTTACAACATATCGATGCTCTCACACGGCGAAGTATTTTTGTACTAAAGTCAACAGGAATATCATTTGGAATTTCTATGGGGCCTTCTGAATGCCATGCTGATGTTTTATTAAAACATAAAATAGATATAGGTGGAAATTTTGCGGCATTTGGACTGACTCCCCAAAGTTCATCTAAGTAGTCTTTATGAAATGTATCTCTAGCCCAATCATACACTTCACGTTTTAGTTTAGTATTTGTAATAAGTGCTGTACCATTAAAATGTACATTTAGTTTATTATTAGGTGTGATTATATTATCATACATCCAACTTGCTTCGCCTCCATCTTGGGCTTGCCAGTTATTCCATACTAGTCTATCTGTTTTAATCATGTACGGTCTAAGGTGACTATTGTCATCGTTAATTATATTATAATCTTCATCACAAAATAATTCGTCTACCGACCAAGGCAGTTCAAGTTCTGGTAAATCTATATAGCAATTATTCATTTGAAAAAAGTTTCCGACTCTATAAGTTCTTCTATCTTATTAAAAGTTATATTCTTACTAGCATGTACTCTAAAAGTTACTCTAGGAGTATTGTTAGTTAATACTCTGTGCCATTTTGACACATTAACAAAATATGGATTATGCATTCCTTCATGGCAATCTATTTTATTTATATGGTTTTTCCAGGCGCCAATATCTAATATATAACTGCTAACAGGGCCTACTCGTATATTATTTACAATACTTATTGAGGGAAGAATGTTACTAACTATAGGCGATTCGTATTGGCATTCCGGGTCTACGTTAGTTGCTATCCAATCTGCAAAAAATTTATCTCTAGCCAAATTGTGTATCATTTCTAAAGATTCTGAACACTCTGCAAATTCTATTTTACTGTTTTCTACATCTCCTAGTAGTCTAAAGTTACATACAGCAGGTGGTCGTGATTTATTAATTCTAGTAACATCAAATGTGTTTGGAACAAAATGCGGTGTTTCTATTGGTCCTTCACAATGCCATCCAGATGTTTTATTAAAACATAACACAGTAACAGGAACTATTTTACTATGACCGTTTGGTCCGGTCCATAAATTATCTACATAGTCTTTATGGAACGTATCGTTTAGCCACTCCCACATTTCTCGTTTTAGTGTCTGGTCATGCACTATTCCTGTACCATTAAAATAACTTTGTTCTGCAAGTATTCTGTCTATCTCTTCTTGTGCAAGGTTTTGAGGATTACCGCCTGCAAGTAAATCATAACGTTGCTTACCTGCATTAGTCCATATAATGTTTTTTGATTGTATTGTAAGGTCTCTCGATGCACCATTTTTTGCATGTACTAATTCAAAATCTTCTTCTGAAAGAATATCTTCTGCTGACCAAGGTAGTTCTAAATTAGGTACATCTATATAGCATCCATTCATTTTAAAAATTTTCCTTCATCTATCAAATTTTGAAAATGTTCAAACGTTTGATTCTTATGTCCCATAAATCTTAAACTAACTCTTGGTGCTATTGTTTTAATATTAACTCTGTGCCAAGAAGATAAATTTAGTAAAAATGGACTATGGTATCCTTCTATTTTTCCTGCAGGTTTTAAATGCTGTAACATTTTATTGCTTGATGTTTGGTCAATAGTTTCAGAAACACTAATGCCGTTATCACTCCACATAGTTACAGGCTCTTTGCCATCAACTTTCCATTGGTCTGTGTAACGTTTGTTTAATGCATCATATTCTGCTGTAAATATTTCATCTGGTTCTGCAACTTCAATTGAGCAATCATCTGCATCGCCTAATAATCTAAAATTGCATACAGCACTTGTACGTGATGTTTCGATTCTATTTTGTAACAAACTTTCGTCTGCAATTTTTCTCCAACCTGATAAACCTTCTGTATGATATGTACTTGGTCCACTAAATCCAATAAGTGTAATAGGAACAATTTTCTTTCCTCCCAAACTCCAGATGTCTGCTAGATAGTCTTCATGGAAAGTATCTTGTGCAAACTCTCTAAGTGTGTACATTAGTTTTTTATTTGTTATAATACCTATACTGGTTGGAGGTCTGTAGCCTTTCATGTTTTCAACTTCAACAAAATCTTGATCCATGTCTAGCACAATATCTGTACCGGCTATCTTATGCTCATTTGGACTATACATCCAGTTCATGTTTTCTGTTTGGGCCATTGTCCAACCAAACATGTCTGGGTGCTCTACGATTTCTACCTTATCATTAAATTTTTTTCTGTTGTAAATTAAGTCGTAATCATCTTCAGTAAAAATATCATCTACTGTGATAGGTAATTCCAAATTTGGAAAAGAACAAAGATGATTTCTCACATTATGCATTTATTAATTTACCCTCCTTGTGTAAATCAACCCAATGTTCCATTGGTAGTTCTTCATTACACATTAATCTAAAACTGATCCTCGGTTCTTTAGTTCTACTATTTTCAACACGGTGCCAAGGATTAGGGTGGGTATCTGAATGTCCTAAGTTTAGGAGGAACGGACAATCGTAGTTTACTTTTCTATCTATTTCTGTAACGTTTTCGTCTATAGTCATTATAGCATCACTATAAAAGTTACTTCTAATGTTTTTATCTTTACACCATTGCACATCTTGTCCTGGTGTTCTCGAATTGTATAACTGCTCAACAGTATTTAACACATGCTTACTTGGTTGCCCAAATACAATATCACTGTCCTCATCTGCTTTTAATTTAATATTAAGTACAGCACTAGTTCTTGCAAACCCCTCTTCTAATTTTGTCCAAGGATAAAATCCCTCGTAATGCCATCTACTAGATTCACTTGCTTTAGTCATTACTAATGTTGCTGGAAAAGTTTTTGTTGGTCTGTTATAAAATGCTCTTGTAAAAAAATTACTTGGGAATATATCTTTTGCCCACTCTTGCATTAGACGTGATATATTTTTATCTGCTATAAATCCTATTTGTAAATTAGGTGCTTCTTCGTTAGTAGTCCATGCTATCTTAGTTGCATTTTTAAAAACATGTTCTGGAGGTTGGTGCCCGTCTTGTAAGGCAAAGTCTGAATCCAATAAAATATCCTCTGCTTTAAAAGGCAAAGGATATTTTAATAGTTCTGGTATGTCAAAATATGTGTTCACACACATACTTATCCTTAATTTATTTTAAAAGAAGACCTTTTTCGTTGAGTTCTTCTATTTGTTCAAACGTAAAGTCTTTATCTGAACACATCAATCTCATACTAATTCTTGATTTTTGTTCTGATAATACAATCCTGTGATACTTTTGTAAATTAATCATGTATGGGTTTTGATAACCTACACGTCTAACAACTGGTGTTACTTCTCTTTCTTCGTATTCATTAGTTTCACCTAAGAATCCATCTCTACCTGTGTATACACCAAATGTATCGCCTGATTCATCTGTAACTGCAACTCTTTCTGCTCCAGTATATGGATTTGGATGTTTCTCCATTAATTTTAGCATTAAAGATTTTTCTAAACTATCAATTTCACTTGATTGCTCACCAAACTCTACTGCTGTTCCTTCTGTGTCTCCCCAAAGTTTAAAATTAATTGCATACTGGCTTCTATTTAAACCTAAGTATTCTCTTTGTGCTTGGGTATGATGTTCAGCATAACCTTCTCTGTGGTAATGTGAATTCCATTGGAACTTAATTAATGTTACTGGAAACATTCCTGGAACTTTTCTATCGAGCATGTCAATATTAAAAGTTTCTGCGAAATAGTCTCTCAGCATGTTTTGATATTTTTTAGTTTGAATGTAACCAATTGTTCCTGCTGGTCTGCCAGCACTTGGAGTTACGTTCCACTGTATGTTTTTTGATGCAAATGGCGTTGTAAACTTTTGTTGTAGACCGAATTCTTCAGCAAATTCATAGTCTTGGTCATCAAAAATTTCATCTGCTGTAAAAGGCATTTCGATAGGTAAATCAATGTAGTACCCTTTGTTTGCTTCAGTATTCTCATCTCCAGCATTCTTAATTGCAGGCATTGTGCTATACTTCCAACCATCGAATGTGAAATCATTTTGTTTTATGTTATTTAACATATTTGTCTCCTACAACAATATTATTTATAATGTATTTATCCCATTACAAAGCCAAGTGGGCTATTACCTTCTTCCATGTTGTGTACTGATGCTATCAGTTGATCCATCTCTGTTAGTGCTTCTGCCTTTAAGGCATCACCATTAAGAGTTACTGCTCCACCTGGTCCTGGTAATCCACCTGGGAATTTGCTTCTTGCTTCGCCTAGCATCATTTTACTCTGTGCTAATGCAAAGTTTGAAAGCCAATCTGCGGCATAAACGTCTTTAATTAAAACACTCTCTGGTATGAAATTATTAACTCCAACTGCAATGTCTTCTGCGTGTGCCACGTTTCTTAAAATAGTTAATTCTTTTGTGTTGCGATTAAATGTAAAGTTGTACTCACTACCAAATACACGACCAATAGTTTCTTTGTATTGTGCAAATGCATCAAATACTGCAAGTCCACCTATTTGTCCTGCTTGTAGCATGTACATATTGTTAAATGCAACATCAAATGGATCAAAGTTAGTACCGCCACCGCTATTAGTTCCAATACCTCTTCTGTATAAACGTTTAACGTCTATAACTTCATCAGGAAGTGTGTATTTTGTTACACCATCTTGAGTTTGTATAAAAATAACTGCTTCTTCTACACTACCACTACTCAACTGTCTATACTTTTGTATAGATTTGTTTATTGCAATGTCGTAATGCTCTCTATCCAATTCAACATCTACCATACCATCAGCCAGTCTTAACTGGATTTCTTTAATGATTTCGTCTCTATTGTTGTAGCCTATTTGGTCTATTCTTTGTGCCATACTACTATTTATCACTTTCCAGTGTTAAAAGGCTCTAAGTATGATTGTAGTATCGTTGATTCTTCCGTTTAGTTTAGTTGATGTTGTTTTTACTTCGTCGAATGCTTTAGCAAAACGTGTTTTAGCATTTCCTGTCCAGTTGCTAATCTGTTCTTTTGGCTTTCTAAGTGTCTTTTGCATACTAGACTCTGTACAAAAGTCTTGTATTGTTGTGCCTTTAACCATTAATCCAGCACCTTGTCTTTGCATATTGCGTGGATCTTTGTTCGATGCATGGTACACACCGACCTTACGGGACTTTGTATTGTAAACCCAAAGTTCATTAGCATATACGACGTCTGTGGGCGATATAGATGCTATTCCTAAGTCTCCATCGGCTACTTGAAACTTTAATTTCTTAATAATGCTTTCTTTACTTCTGCTTCTAGGCTTACGTTGTTTTCTAGTTGCTTTACCAGTAAGTATAACAGCATCGCAGGCAAGATGAATCTTTTCAAAGAAACCAACATAGTCCTTTTTCATTTTCTTATCCATAAAACTGTATGCTTCATTTAGTTGGTCACATTTACCTTCTAAACTTTCTTTTGCTTCTGCTAAATGAGCCTCGTATTGATCCTTTATCATCTTAGCATGTGCTGGCTTTATAACACCGCCTTGATAAACTTTTAAGTCTTTTTCAGGATTGAAGTCTTTTAAAGTTATTTTGTCTTTTTCAATAAAGTTATCTAACATGTCGTCCCAGTCACCGCATAAGTCACAAATTTGCTCTAGCATTCTTTCTTGTATAGAAATTTTTGGCTTCTCAACTTTCTTTACTTCTTGTTCTTCAACCACTTCTCTACCTCGCTCTAACCATTCTGGAATTCTTTTTTCATAAAAGCCAGACAAACGTTCTGGCATAAAGCCTACCTTTGCCCAACACCATGCATACTTGGCACTACTACTAAATCGCCAATCCGGATTCTTTAAGATAATTTTAATATCGTCTTTATCCCAACCACTTGCTTCTTTAACCCATTTCCTAAATTTAGAAACTTGGTCTTTAGTTGAGATTTCAGAATGCACAAAGTAATCCATTTCTCTAAATGCATTCTCTTGTTCCACAGGATCGGTCATGCCCTGATACTTTTTCCAATCAGGAACTTTGGTAACGTAAACTGTTCTTTGTTTCTTTCTAGCCATTGTTTATTTTACTCCAACAATATCACTAGTTAGTATAACTTCAAAAAAAATGTTTGTCAATTGGTAATTTTTGAATCAATTTAGTGAAAATTACAGTTTTTTAGCGGTTAATCCTATACTTGCTGATGCAACACGTTTTTTATCACATAATATTTCACATTCATAAAATATATTGTTCATTTTTTTCTTTTGCAGAGTTGCTTTAAGTGTTAAAACGTTTCCAGGGAATACTGGGTTACGAAATTTGCAGTTGTCTACTCTTGTAACAAAGGTAACATAGTCACTATGTTTTACTTTGCCAACATCTTGTTCTGCTAAATGTAATGCATGGATACCGGCACATTGATTCATGCCTTCTATTAAATAAACACCGGGCCAAATTTTTACATGTGGGAAATGTCCTTCTAGGACTGGATGGTCTGCTTGGACTGTATAACTAGCAACAATAGATTGGTCATCTATAATCTCATGTCTGTCTATTAATGCTATTGGGTGTCTATGTGGTAGTTCCATACCTGTATTTATAGAGTGGATTAGATTGAATCTCTGTATTCTTGAACAGTTAGTGTAGTAGGTACATCATCTTTCCACAATGTTACAGACTCTACTCTATTATGTTCTTTGATATTCATTACTTTATCAAAATATTCAGTATGGTCATTATACATTTCTTGCCTTAACAGGTTACTGGCTGTAATTGGGTTTCTGTGGGCGTGTGTTTTTAAACGATTGAATGTTTTTTTGGTAGTAGATGCATAGTGATATGCTTTCATTATTGTTACACCATGCTTATTTGTGTAAAAAAACATGTCTTCTTGCCCGGGACCGAACAGTCCTGATGAACGAATCTGTTTAATTTGGTCTGGACTATACTCTGTATATCCATAACCGGCTGGATCTGCCTGTATTACACTTTCAGTTTTTGTACCATCTAGTTTCTCACCTTTACCTACGGACCTACGAAGTTTATATATAACAGGATATATAGCATCCAGTTTATTATATTCTAAATCTGTTAATTTATTGTATGAGTCTTTTAAACCTTCATAAGAATCTTCTGGTAAACCAAACATAAAGTTTGAACTCATGCCTACATCTTTGAATATGCCGGCTTTTAATTCTCTAACAAATTCAAACTGCTCCTCAGGATCCCAACCCTTGCCTAACAAAATACCACTTTCATGAATTGTTGTTTCCATTCCGTAATGTAGCCATCCGGCGCCGGCGTCTACTAATAGTTGGCTTTGTTTTAATCTGTGTTGTAAATCTAATCTTGCAAAACCGGACCACTTTAACGGAATTCCTGTACGACTTTTTATTTCTGCTAGTTTTTCTAATTTTTCACTGTCATCATTTACAGTATCATCTGTTATCCAATAATTTGATACTCCAAACTCTTCCCAATTACGTTTTAGTTCGTCTTCTACTCTTGATGAACTCCTCATATAAGAGCCTTTTTCTTTGCCTATTAAGTTAAATTCACAAAATGTACATTTGAATATGCATCCTCTACCAATTTCTAAAGATAATTGCTGTTTTGGTGTAACAATGTCTTCAGGAAAATAATGTTGTGTAGAATTTTCTATATCTAACAAACTTTTGGCGTCAGTGTATACTTTTTTAAGTGTGTTGTTGTCTAAATCCTTCATCATATGTCTAATTGTAACATCAGCATAACCAAACATAAACACATCTATGTCTAGTAGTGGAGAATCTACTTGTCCTCTACCTTTTAATTCTTCTGTAGCATTAAATTGTATTCCTCCTATAACAAATTTTATGTTAGGATTAATTTCTGTTGCCCATTCTTTTAATTTATGCTGTCTTGCTGGAGGAAAATATACACTATTAACTAATCCTCGTTGTTCAGTACCAAAGGCAAACACTTGTCCAAACATTACTGCTTTAGTATTAGGTCCTACAAACTTTTTAAAAACTTTATGTATTAAATCTTCTGAGGCGTGTAATGGATAATGTATTACTTGTACTGTATAACCCATTTGCCTAACTTCATGTGCAACTCTGTCTGCTCCCATTGACCTAGAATTATGGTCATTGCTCATGGGCCACTCTATCCAGTGTTCGGATGCCTGTTGTTTATATCCTATTGGAGTATATTCTTGATTTTTAGTCCAACACTTTTGTTCCATTTTATCTGCAAGTTGTAAATATTCGTCATACTCTTCTTGTGACCAACGTTTCTGATAGTTGATGTGGTTTAAGTGTGTTTCATAAAGCCTGCCCACAGTTGGGTCACTAGCAAACATTAATACATCTACTTCTGTATGAATAAATTCTTTATCATATGTAATTATGTGCTTCATATAGGTTTAAACTCTGTAATTTTTCCTTCATTTACCCATTGCACAGAATTATAAACTGTGTGTTGTTGTACTCCCATAACTTTTGACCAATACTGTTGCCAGTAATTTTTCATATAGTCTGTTTTTTCTGCATCTTGTGGTATCTTATGATATGTTGAAATAAGGTTTGGCATCCAGCCCCTACTTTTGTGGAAGTCTTCATTTAGTTTTTTAACATAACGTTGTGCTCCAGTATAAGTTATGCCGTGTTTATTACGCCAGTACCTAACGACTGCTCCACTTGTAGCCTGCTGTATTCTATTTGCTTCTTGTACAGGAAAGGTATAGCCATACTCTTCTGGATTTCTATCTATCTTACTACCTGTCTGTTGAAAGTTTTCATCTCCTGATGTTGTAACTTGGTGTGAGGACAAGTCTCTAATAAACATATGATTAATCATTAAATAATCTAAAGGATTAAACTTAGGATCTAATATTTGTTCTCTAAACAACTGTAAAGACTCGTGGGTGTCTTCTGGTAATCCAACTACAAATGAACTAAAGAGTTGCACTTTGTCTTTAAAAATACCATTTTTTAATTCCCATAAGTATTCAAACTGTTCTAAAGGATCCCAACCTTTACCTATCAATGGACCATTTAAAGGATTTAAAGTTTCTATACCATAAGTTGGATTAAAAAGTCCACAATCTAATAATAACTGTTCTTGTTTTAATCTATGTTGTAAGTCTAATCTAAGAAAAGCACTAAGTTCTAATGGTATGTTAGCATTATGTTTTGCTTCGGCTACAAGTTTTAATTTATCACTATCTTCATTAAATGTATCATCCATTACCCAATACTTGTATATGCCATTCTCTTCCCAATTACGTTTTAATTCATCTTGGATAAGACTTTGTTTCCTAATGTATGTACCTTTTTGTTTTCCTAATAATCCAAAGTTACAAAAACTGCAAGTAAAAATACAACCACGTGATGTTTCTAATGGTATTTCATCTCCGTTAATAATTGCATCTTCATCACAGTAACTCATTGTACTGTTTTGAATATCTAGTCTACTACCTCTATCTGTATAGGTAGGCCACTCTGTTCCTGCTTTAATATCGTCTAGCATTTCAAAAATTGTTGCTTCAGCATACCCAACATTAATAATATCCATATCAAACATAGCACTATCATATCTTTTATCCAATAATGTCTCTAAAGTATGAGGACTGCCACCGGATACTAATTTAGTATTAGGATTTATTTCATTTATCCATTCTTTTATTTTGCGTTGACGTTGTGGAGGCATATATAACGAATGAAATAATGCCCAAGGATTAAATGCACTATGGAATGTTTGACTAAAACCTACCATTAATGTATTATCACCTATAAATTTTTCAAATATCTTTTTAAAATCATCTTCTGTGTGATACCAAAAGTGTATTATAACCTGTACTGTATAACCTTTCTTTCTCAGTTCATGAGCAAGTTTGTACATTGCATAACTTCTTGCGGTATGGTGTGCAGAACAAAAGTCATTGTTTTCTACATAATGACACACTCGTTCTGATTCTGGTGATGTTTTTTCTACATATTCTAAATATTTTGCATATTCTTCGTCTGTGAATTGTTTCATACCCTGGTCGTCTGCTAACTTTAAACCAAAGTCATACACACTTGAACCTGGTATCATGCCTTCATAATACCAAATAGAAGTTAAGTCATCTGCAAAAAGCAGAACATCTACGGGTGTTTTTTCTGGATTAAAGTTTTCTAACATGCATGTACTTATCGTATTTTTAGTCTACGAAAGCACGTTCTAGTACAAAATCATTAGGCTCACCTAAGTTGCCTTCTGTAAAACCATTCTCTTCAAAAAAGTCTCGGCATTCATAATTCATTTCTGGGCCGCCACATACCATAACTCTGTCAGTTTCTTTATCAAACCCACCGTTAGTAATTAAATCCACGTGTTCCCAAAATCTTCCTTTACGAACGTAATCTTCCTGTGTGCATGTATCATAATACTTTAAAGGAAATACTTCTTGTACTTGTTTAATTACATCTGTGTAAGTGTGTTCTGCATGTGTTCTAGTTGTGTGTACTAATATAACATTTTTAAACTTGTCATATGTTTCTGGTGCTCTAATAATACTCATAAACGGAGCAAGTCCTGTGCCAGTCGATAACAAATATAAATTATCCGCTACAGTTAAGTTATCTATCGTTAGAGTGCCCGTTGTTTTAGGCATACATATTACTTCATCTCCAACTTTTAAATGCTGTAGACGGCTTGTAAGAGGTCCGTCGGGTACCTTTATGCTTAAGAACTCTAGTTCATCTTCGTAGTTTGCACTTGCAATACTGTATGCTCTAACTAATGGCTTGTCATCTACCATTAATCCAATCATAGCAAACTCACCGTTTACGAAACGAAAAGATTGATTGCGTGTTGTTTTAAAACTAAATGTTTTGTCTGTCCAGTGATGGACCCATGTAACTTTTTCTGTATTCAATGTTTTGTGGCCCTAAAGGATTCGAGCATTGCTCTCCTTATTTCTGGATCTTTAAGTTTATTTAAAAATTCATCGTTTAGTTCGAACGTCATACCTTTTTCCATTTTAGACATCAGACTTATATCGTCAACACCTAATAAGTCACAGATTTGCTCAAACGTTAGTAATTCCATACCTTGGTCTCTTGCATCAATGAGTAAATCTAATATTGCCCCAGTGATAATATCCTCTAGTTCTCTATCTTTCTCATCTGCCATCTTTACCTCATGAACTGGTGGAGCGAAGAGGGATCGAACCTCCGACCTATTGGTTGCAAACCAATCGCTCTCCCAACTGAGCTACCGCCCCAGTCCGTTATTTTATCCTAAATTTCTATTTAGGTATGCTTTCATATTGTCGCCAACTCTTTGTGAATTTGCTTGAATATTAGCACTTATTTCTTCTGCGTTTGCTCTAATGTTTGCACTAATTTCTTGTGCGTTTCTCATTACGTTGTCGCCAACATCTTGAAACCACCAGTCATTCTTAGTTGCTTTTTTAGATACTTTTGCTTTTGCTTTTACCATTTTGTAATTCTCTCTGTGTTTCCACGTTTGCCTAATAATTCTTTATTACTAGGTAGCACATATTTACCGGTATTGATTAACACTAGTTTTAATAACTGGCGGAAAGGGAGAGATTCGAACTCTCGGTACAGTTACCCGTACTCCTCCTTAGCAGGGAGGTGCTTTAAGCCACTCAGCCACCTTTCCTAGTTTAATCCTTAGTATATAGGTATTCACGTTGTTTGTCAAGAACTTTGTAAAGTGATAAATACTACATTATGCCAAGATTACAACTGTGGAACAAGAACAAAACTAACGACTATGGCTTCATAGATAGAGCAGTAGCGGAAGTTATTAATGCAGGCGGAACAGGAGTTTATGTACACAAATACATAGGCACATATACTGATGACGCAACTGCAAGTACTGGCTCGGGTGATTTATATATCCAAGACGTTCTCTTTTTAGAAAATAGAGATAGGAAGTATGACACAGACATTTATGAACTACGTGGTGCTTACAATGTAAGCGAACCAGACTTTGATTTAACACAGTTTGGTATGTTTATGAGCAATGATAATTTGTCTATGACATTCCATATGAATACATGTGCAAGTTTACTTGGCAGACGTTTAATGGCAGGTGATGTTATTGAACTACCGCATTTAAGAGATGATTTACTATTAGGTGGCGGAGAAGCAATTAACAGATACTTTGTAGTAAGTGATTCAGGCAGACCAGCAGAAGGATATGATCCTAGATGGTGGCCCCACTTGTGGAGAGTTAAATTAACTAATATCACAGACAGTCCAGAATACAGAGATATACTTGGTACTGGAGAAACTGCTACAGACTTAAGAAATATTCTAAGTACTTACGGCACAGAAATTCAAGTTAGTGATAAAGTTATGGAACTTGCTAATGCAGATGTGGCTTATGATTCAGGCTATTACGAAGGTGGACATTTATATGTTGACGAAGAAAGTGATAAGCCAGGCGTATACTTCCCAGGAGACGGAACTGCTCCTAATGGTATAAGTATAGTAGGCAGTGGAAGTTCATTCCCAATAAGTTGTGTTAACGGAGATTATTTCTTGAGAACAGATTTCGAACCTCATAGATTATTTAAAAAACAAGGTAGTAGATGGAGTAAAATTAGTGACGACAACAAGAAGGCTTGGAGTGCCGCTAATAAACTGCTCACATCATTTGTTAATAATGATACAATAACTACTAATACAGACGGTACAACTCAAAATGAGAAAACTAATCTCAGTAAAGCAGTTAAACCAAAGGCAGATAATTAATGGCTAATTTAGATTACTGGTATGACGCACAACTAAGACGATACTTGACACAATTCATGAGAATCTTTGGTGACTTTAAAGTATCAGAAGGTAAGAGAGCCGGTTCAACATTTTACAATAAAGTTCCTGTAAGATATGCAGACATGAGTAGAATGGTTGCACACATATTAAGAAAGGGTAGTGAGAACATGGTTAATGCTACTCCTTTTATTGCATGTAGTATTAATAGTTTACTAATTGCTAGAGATAGGGCACAAGATCCTATGTTAGTTAGTAAAGTACAAGTTGCAGAAAGACAATATGATAGTGGTACTAGCCAATATAAAACAGGCAGTGATTCGCAAAGTTTTCCAGGAAACTTATATAGCACAGACAGATATATGCCTGTACCATATAATTTAACAATGCAAGTAGATATTTGGAGTGGAAACACAGACCAAAAACTACAAATAATGGAACAGATATTAGTGCTGTTCAATCCAAGTATACAATTACAAAGCAGTACAAATCCTTTAGACTGGACAAGTATTTTTGAAGTAGAACTAACAGACATAAATTGGTCAAACAGAAGTGTACCAGCAGGCGTAGATGAAACCATAGACGTTGCCACCCTAACATTTACTTTGCCAATATGGATTAGTCCTCCAGCAAAAGTTAAAAGACAAAAAATTATTAACACAATTATCACTAACATATATGATACCTCAAATGTATCTGATATGGGATATGACGAAGATATATACGATTTCTTTAGGACATTAGAAAGTGATTTTGAATTACATACTGTTAGTCCTAATAATTACTTCTTACAAATTGAAGGTACAGAAGCAACATTATTTAAAACTGGTCCTACAGTAGGTACTAGTTACGATGACGGTGAAACAACAAAAGCAAATTGGAATGATTTATTAGAGTCTATATCACCACAAGGCTCATCCGGTACATTAGGTAATGCTTCAATACAAATGAGCGACATTCCATTAACAACTGGTAGCACACTACAACTTAATTTATCAAACGATATAGATTCAGTTACTAACATGGTTAGTGGATTTATTGCTAGGAATAGTATAGATCCTGCTAAGTTAGTATTTACAGTAGACGGTGATACATTACCAACAGCAACACTTACAAACATTACTAAAATTATTGACCCTACATCAAGTTATCCAGGAGACGGTACATTAGATGCCGCTACTAATGGACAAAGGTATTTACTTACAGCAGAAATATCAGGAAGCCAGTGGGGTATATCAGCAGACGTAAATGACATAGTAGAGTACAACGGAAGTGCATGGACCAAAGTATTTGATGCATCTGCTGTAACAGACTTACATTATGTTACAAACACATACACAGGAAAACAATACAAATGGCAAAACGCAACGTGGACAAGCACTTACGAAGGGACATACAACCCAGGATTCTGGAAGATAAACATCTAAAAGAAAAAGTAAGTATCATAGACCAGTTAAATCCTTTAACTAATTTTAATAAACACAAAGGTATTAGTGCCGCTGGTGTTTTATTCCTAGCAAAAGACACAGGAAGATGTTTATTTCAATTAAGAAACTCAGATAAAAGAATGAAACATACTTGGGGATTTTGGGGTGGTATCATAGAGAATGGCGAATCACCATATGAATGTATTCAACGAGAACTTCAAGAAGAAATAGGTTTTGTTCCTGAACTTAAAAAATTAAATCCAATCGATACATACCAAAGTAAAAATAAACATTTCATGTATTACAGTTTTTGTGCTGTGGTGGAAACAGAATTTTTACCAACACTTAATAAAGAAAGTTGTGGGTATGCTTGGGTAGAGATTGGTCAATGGCCCAAGCCTTTACATGATGGTGCTAGAAGCACACTAGGTCGTAACAAAGGTGCAGGTAAACTACACACTATACTAAAAATCAATATGTGATAAGTAATAGTATGGCAAAAGATATTATCAATTTTGATGCTATAAAACTTACTACAGAACTTACGAAATATAATCGACACAAGGCAATCCCAAGTACATTCTTTAATGGAACTTACACAATACTCGATGTCAGAGAGTTGTATGATGACTTGTCTCCAAAGATACAAGAATATGCTGACGAATTAATGAAACAATACAATGTTGAAGTTAAGCAAAGCGAAGATGGATTATATAAGAGTTTTTTAAATGAGTATAAAGCATTTATAAGAAATCAACACACTCGTGAAGACAAGTGGGTATATAAACCTGTGATGAAAAAGTACAGGAGTAATATTAATCCTGTACGAGCAATTTCATATGATGTTAGAGAAATGGCATATTCATATAACTCACATGATGACCATCATGTGTGGCTGAGTCAACTTATCACAGAGCCTAACTTTTATCATAGAATAATTCAAGACATAATTAAAGATAGAGAAAAAGTAGATAAAATCTTAAATTATTATATTCCTATATATTCAGTAGCAAAATTTACAACGCCTATAGAGTTAAAACACTTACAGACATTGAGAATGGATTTGCTAGAATATGCTAAGTTATTTACTGAATTTAGAAACTATATTCCTGATGAATAATTATTTGTAAAGTTTTCTAACTTCGTTATTGATTAACGGAGCATAAATTTTTACAGGCTCCTCTTTACCTTTTACAGTAACTTCATCTAATTGTTTGAATATTTGATTTGGACATTGCATGTAAGTATATTCGCTAATAAGAATTGGAGTATCTTGTTTACGAGTTTCTGCTTCTAATCTAGCACCTAAGTTCACAGCATCGCCTACAACACTATAATCTAATCTAGTTTCAGCACCCATGTTACCAACAATACATGTACCTGTGTTTACACCTGTACCAAATTTCACTCTCGGAAGTCCAAGTTGCTCCATTTGTTTTTCCAATTCATCGCCTAACAGTTCAATTTCTATAGCAGTTTTAACTGCCATCTCAGCATGATTTTTACAAGGTGTTGGAGCATTCCAGAATGCCATTATGCAGTCGCCCATGAACTTGTCTATCGTTCCACCATTGGCTAATACAATATTTGTCATCTTATCTAGGAAGCCATTGATAAGTTCTACAAGTCCTTCAGGGTCATCGTTCTTCATATACTGTTCTGATATAGGAGTAAAGCCGACTATGTCTGCAAATAAGAAACTCATTTCTTTTCTTTCGCCGCCTAATTTCATTAAACTAGGATCTTTAACAAGCATATCAACATATTCAGGACTGATATATGTACCGAATTGTGCTTTTATCTGCTGTCTTAACTTGTATTGTTTGTAAAAATTGTTAAATGTTGCTTGGGAAAACACTAAAAATGTTGCAAGTATTGGGAATGTAGCATCTAATAATAACAGTTTTGACTGGTACATTGTTACACTAAACCACCCTATTCCACCCATAATACTTAAAGAAACAGGTATGGTTAACCATATAGGTGTTCTATACACACAGAAACCGATTAATATCATACCCAGTAATGCTCCTAAGAGCTCATATAAAGCACTTAACTGACTTCGCTGTATATTTGAACCGTCTATAAAATTTTGTAGCATATGGCCCTGTATGTGCTGTGGATACATCAGTCCTTTTGGTGTAGGCACAGGGTTTGCAATGCCTTCTGCTGTTACACCTATTATAACATATTTACTACCTAAGTTAGGCAAACTATCTACGCCAGTATATTCTACTTCTTCAAAGTTGTTATTGAATCTAATATATGCTGTGCCGTTAGGTTGGGTAACAACCGGATCATACGGTGGTACAGCAATTTCACTAACACCGACTTCTGTAGTTTTAATAATATAACTTGGCTTGCCTGTATTAGTCCGTAACATCTCTATAGCAAAACTAGGGTATAGTTTTCCTTCTACACCGATTGTTAATGGATATGTTCTTGTTTGATTATCTGGTTGTGGTGCTGATGCATTAACACCAATCCCAAGGGCCATGGTCTCTAGTTGTTTTATGTTTGTTACTAGGTTGGGCCATGTCAGTACAAAGTCCTGTGCGGGTAAAGGGCCTATCGTTCCTGTACCAATGTGAGGACCTGTACTCCTTACACCTTTGGAACTTGGGGTCTGGGATAAAACTATGCCGTTGTCTTTTAACCATGAAGCAAATACCTCATCTCCTCCAAATCTATCTTGTTCGGGAAACATAATAGTAAAACCTATTATGCCTTGATTCTTCTGTCTTATATCATGTATAAGTTGTGCATACGTTGTTCTAGGAAAAGGATATTGTCCTAATGCTTGTAAACTGTTCTCACCTATATTTATAATAGCAACATCGTTACTATCTACAATAGTATCAAACTGTTGGTAACTATCAAACACTTGACTACGCAAACTTTGTAATGCTGTAGGGTCTGCTATTCGAACGGCTAGTAGCAATAATATTGTAACTGCTACAGCACTCTTGCTGTAAATCCATTTCATACGATTATTTAGTCAAGAAAAAGCACACCGAAGTGTGCTTTTCTATAATAAAAATGTGGTTAACATTCCTTTGGGTTGGCTTCACAATATTTTTCTAACTTATCAACATTCTGTTTGAAAAGTTCGATTAATTCTTCTGCTGTTAGTTCTTTGTCTTTCTTTTTGAAAAAAGAAAAACTAGTTACTTTCCCTCAGGCGCATCATCCTTTTGAAGTTCGTCGGTTTGCTTGTCTACATTTTCTGCAACTGTTTTAACAACACCTTGTGCTGTGTCAATTGTTACGTCTGCAATGTTTCTTGCATCGTCAGTAATAGCGACTGCCATTGTAGCGGCTCCGCCAACTACTGAGTCTACTGTTCCTGTAACTATCTCTGTTCCTGCGTTCCAGGCACCTCCAACT
>Ga0181420_1000066_pt1 | contig 34340 bp, 37 predicted proteins | sample 43SPOviralmetaG_FD_130145 | JGI IMG/M metagenome (GOLD analysis project Ga0181420, IMG submission 130145) | Marine viral communities from the oligotrophic San Pedro Time Series (SPOT) site, San Pedro Channel, CA, USA - 43 SPOT_SRF_2013-05-22 | ecosystem: Environmental > Aquatic > Marine > Strait... | reverse complement strand
GCAAGTTACACAACATCAGCAACAGCAGATAAACTATATCAAATCACTAGCCAAAGAGAATTATTACAAAATTACGGAAACCCAAACTTTAAAACAAGTGGTGGTTCACCAGTCCATGGTGACGAATCCAATGAATATGGTTTGATGGCCGCATACAGTTTCTTAGGAGTAGCCAATAGAGCATACGTCCTAAGAGCAAATGTTGACTTAGCACAGGTAGAGAGTAGTGCAACTGCTCCAAACTCTAAGCCAGCAAATGGCACATACTGGTTGGACTCAGGTTCTACAGTATGGGGCATGAAAAAGTATGACGGAACAAATTGGGTTTCAGAGTCTAGTAATGTTAAAGTAACAGCGGCTACTGATTTACAATCCGGCGGAGTGCCAAAAGCGGCCTTCGGCGTAAACAACGAAATATGTGTAAGATATCTCGATGCAGACGGAACACAAGCAGACAGAGTTTCTTTTTATCAGAAACTTTCAAATGTTTGGTATCTAGTTGGTTCAAGTAGTTGGACCTCAGCAGGATCTAAAAACTTTCAATTTGCAAGTCATTTAGGCGTCCCTTCAGTTAGAAGTGACAATTCAGCACTACAAAGTGGAGACTTATACTTACAAACAACAACACCAAATAGTGGAACAACAGTTTCATTACAAGAATATGATTCAATCAATGCACAATTTGTAACAGAGGGTGTGGTTCTTAGACAATTCTCAAGAACAGCATACGCAGTTTACGGTTCAAACCTTGTAAAAGGTAGCATTTGGGGAGATCATGATGGTGAAAACAACGAAGCAGAAATTATTTTCAAAGCACATAATGGTGGCACAACAGTTACTATGGAATCAAGTGCGGCGATAACTGATACAGCAATTTCAAATACTAAATGTAATGCTTCATCGATTGCATTTAATATATTTGCAAACGCATCACTAACAGCAATTCCAGTATTTTTAACAAGTCAAACAGCAGGTAATATCTCAATTGACAATCTTGTTACAGATATTCAGGGTGCTTTATCAAGTGCAAACGTTACTACAACATACGCAGATCAAGTTGTTGCAAGTAACAATGCAGGTAAAGTTAAACTTGTAAACTCCTTAGGATACGACATTAGAGTTTCAGAAGGACCATCAAGTTTCTCACTAAGTGATATTAACCTTACAGAATCAACATCAAGTAATTGGGCAGATATTAAATTTGAAGCCAAAGCAACTGCTCCAGTAGGTAATACTGCGGACGGTCAACTATGGTATGATGCTGATATCAGCACTACTAACATTGACTTGTTAGAGCATAATGGTTCTACTTGGGTAACATTGACAAAAGATTTCCAAACTAAAGTAACTGAGCCAACAGTCCAAAGCGACGCAGGTTCATTAGTAACTGGAGATATTTGGTTAAACTCAAGTGATACAGAAAATCTTAAACTTTACAGATACAATGCTACTTCTAGTAAGTGGGTATTGATCGATATGACTGATCAATCATCAGCAGACGGTGTAGTATTTGCAGACTTTAGACAGTCTAAAAGTGCTTCATTAGATGGTGATGCACCTAGTTCAGCATTATACCCAAGTGGTATATTAGGTTGGAACTTTAGAGTAAGTGGTGGTAATGTTAAGAAGTGGTATTCAACATATGACTTTGGCGGAACAAGTAACCTATCCAATGTTTGGGTAAGTGAAAGTGGTGTTAAGTCAGATGGTTCACCACATTTGCTAAGAAAAGCACAGAGAAAAGTGGTTGTAAAAGCACTTCAATCAGCAATTACTAGCAACCAAGATATCAGAAACGAAACTAATAGATTCAATATTGCGGCAGTTCCAGGTTATCCTGAACTAGCAGATGAACTATTGACTCTAGGCATAGACAGAAAGAATACTGTATTCAGTATTGCAGATGCTCCGCTTAGATTAGCAGATGATTCTACAAGTGTTAAGGCTTGGATAAACAATACAAACAATGCTGTTGAAAACGGCGAAGATGGTATGTTAAGCAAATCATCCGAAATGGCTGTATATTATCCACATGGTTTAACCACTAACTTAGACGGAACAAACATTATGGTTCCTGGCTCACATATGGCATTAAGAACTTTTGCCTTTAATGATCAGGTTTCATTCCCATGGTTTGCTCCAGCAGGTTTCCAAAGAGGTATTGTTAATAATGCAACTTCCGTAGGTTACTTGAAAGCAAAAGAAGGTGAGTTTACGCCAAGTGCTTTAAACGAAGGACAAAGAGATGCATATTACTTGAACAAAGTAAATCCAATTACCAACTTCCCAGGAAGAGGTATTTCAATCTTTGGACAGAAAACATTGAATGCTAGTGCAAGTGCTTTAGATAGAGTAAACGTTTCACGTTTAATTATATATCTAAGAGAGCAACTTGACGATGCAGTTAAACCGTTCTTATTTGAACCTAATGATCAAATCACAAGAAATCAGGCATCAAGTGTGGTGTCAAGATTACTTGATAGTTTGGTTTCTCAAAGAGGACTTGCAGATTTCTTAGTAGTGTGTGATACAACAAATAACACACCGGCTAGGATTGACCGTAACGAGTTACACATAGATGTAGCGGTTCAACCAATTAAAGCAGTAGAGTTTATCTATATACCGATTAGAATCCAAAATACTTTGGGAACTACAGGCAATAGTTAATCAATAACTAAACTTTAAAGGGGTCTTTTTAGGCCCCTTTTTTTTGTCCAATTAAAACAAGAGTTAATTATTTTTGCCATATTTTGATAAATAAAAGTATAATATTAGCATAGGAGAGCAAATATGGCAGACCCAACAATATCAAAATTTGGTGTTCCTGAGCAAGGAAGCACACCAGGTGGTATTCTACAACCTAAATTAAAATTTAGATTTAGAGTAACATTTGATGGTGGCACTTTCGGCGCAGGCGGCCGTTTATTTGAACTCACGCAGAATGTTCAGAATGTTACAAGACCCAAGTTGACGCATGAGGAAGTAATAATTGACTCATATAATTCTAAAGTATATGTGGCAGGAAAACATGTGTGGGATCCAGTAACAATAATTATTAGAGACAGCATCGACAACAAAGTGTCAAAAAGAATTGGCGAGCAACTTCAAAGACAAATCAATCACTTCGACCAAACGGCTTACGCCGCAGGTGGAGACTACAAATTTAGCACATCAATAGAAATATTAGATGGTAAATCTGCAGACTCAACAGAAAATTGGGATCTAGAAGGATGCTTCATTCAAAACGTAGACTACAGTGATACAGATTATTCAGCGAATGATCCTGTAACAATTACTCTAACATTACGTTATGATAATGCATTACATGTAGAGCCAGGTTCAACATCAACAGTTGATGGTAGAAAAGATGGTGGCGACATGTTCCCAGGAACAGCACCAGCGGCGAATAGTAATCAATCTACTCAAGCCGGTGGATCGTAGGTCACATACTTTTTTTAAGTTAATGATATATCTGAACAGGAGCATATCGCTCCTGTTCGCACCTTAAGGACATTTATAGTGAGTAGAAGTAATAGTAAAAATTATTCGAGTTTATATTTTAGCGATGTTTTCAACGCGAAACATTTATCGATAGGATATTTTCCTCCAAGATTAAAATTTAATGGATTTGCAGAATTCATTATTAACCCAGACCTTAAGGCAGAAGCAATTAATATAGGCATACCGCAAATGCGTAATGACTTAGCAGGTTTCACATTGGAATCTACTATGCCTAAATTAACATTCAAAACAGAAGTAATGAATCAATACAATATTAAACGTGTGATTCAAACTGGTGTAGAACTACAACCTGTTTCGATGCAGATGTATGACACAGTAACAAATGATTGGTATCAAATGTTAATGACTTACTATGCATACAGTTATATGAATGGTAGAACAACAGGAAAAAGTTCTGTAATAAATAATTCTCCAGCAATAGGAACAGGTTCGGATACTTGGACTAAGACATCAGGCTTTATGCAAAATACATTTCCAAGTAGTGCATCAGGCTTTGATGCAAATGATGTCCCACATTTATTCGATGCTATAAGACTTGTTGTAGTAAACGGACAGCAAGGCAGAGAAATAATGCTACATAGACCAACAATTACATCAATGGACTTTGGAGAAATAGATCATGCTGGTAACGAGGCTAACACATTTTCAGTTGAATTTGAATATGAAAATTTTGTTATAGGCAAAGTTATAGAAGATGTTTTAAACGAAGTAGACGTAGAGAAGTTTAGTATTTACGGCACAGGCAACTGGTCAGACGAAGTTGCAAAAAGCGATAACGATCTTGCTAGAGGGCAAGAAAACTTTAGAGTTAATGTAGGACAACCTATGCCAGCCGCAGATCTAATAGACGCACCGAGAAGAAGTCAACCTCAACCTCAGCCTGCAAAGAAAAAGAAAGAAGAACCTACACAACAAAGAAGTAAATTAGGACCGTCAATATAATGAGCAGTTCACTATACGACACATTTGGAAACGAAATATCCTATGAAGTGCGTAGAGGTATCCTCACAGCATTTATTAATGATGCAACTATAAATTTTCCTTTACCAGAAGCATCATCTGAATTTTTAGAAAAGTTTTCAAATCCTGTAAACACAATGAACCAACAACATCTAGATATGATTAAAAGTAAACTAGAAAAAATTGGATTTAAAAAAGCAAATGCTAAAGCACTTGCACCTGTATTAATTACAGTAGCAGACGAACTTCAAAGAGATGTATTAGAATTTTTTGAAGATACTAATTCAGCACTTGAACTTACAGTAGACGCCTACGACGCCATTAACGTTCATAGGCCTGCAGGCAGTAGAGTAAGTATTTCAGCACCCACAGTTAATTCTAAAAGTAAAGCCGCATTACTAATCAAACCTTAATATACTAAATAATAGTATGCCAAAATTCGCACAAGGAAATTATACCGTTGAGAACCGCCACAAGTTTGCGGGAACTAAAGATCCTTTCTTTAGAAGTAGTTGGGAATTAGCATTTATGAGAATGTGCGACGCACATCCTAACATTACTAAATGGGCAAGTGAAAATGTAAAGATTCCTTATTTAAATCCTGCAACTGGCAAATACACAAACTATGTTCCGGATTTTATGATACAATACACAGACAAAAATGGTGCTCAGCATGTAGAACTTATAGAGATTAAACCTGCTAATCAAACTACATTAGAGAATGCTCGTAGCAGAGGACAAGCCATACAAACGCATATAAACGCCGCTAAGTGGACTGCGGCACAAGAATGGTGCAAACGTAAAGGCATACGTTTTAAAGTCATAAACGAAGATCAAATTTTTAAAAATAACAAACCTCGAAAGCCAAAAAGAATTGCTAAACGTAAATAAATACTGATATGAAATTATTAGTAGGCGGTGATAGTTTTGCAGTCTTTCCTGATCACTGCTTTAACTATAAAGAAGACAGAGAATATATAGATTATCCTTCATCTAAAAAGGGCGAAGGGTTTAGGCAATATTTAAACTTTCAACATTGGTGTCAAAAATTAGATTCTAAAGCAACTTCAGTAGGAATAAATTCAGGTGACATCAGCACTACAACTTTTATAACACTACAAGAACTTATAGATAATAATTATACTCATTGCATATTTTTTGTAACAAACTTTTACAGAGATAATCTACAAATAGAAAAGCAACATACTATAGACTCAGCCGATTTTGCACAAAACACAAACTTTGATAATGTTTACAAAGATAAAAATTTTATTAATAACAAAGAGCATAAGTTTATTAGAAATAGCATTTGGTATGAAACAGATGAGATTATAGGCCCGCATAAAGCAGGAATAATGCAATACCTGAGATATAATGCAGACTTTAAATACATACACGATAGATTATCAAACTTAATGTTTTTAAAAAAATACTGTGATGATAACAACATTAATATATGTTTTGTTTTGCCTTTTTATCCACAACAGTTTGCAAAAGGTGTTATACAGTATATACCAGCAAAGCATTTTACATACGAAATAAACAGAGATACAGAATTTTTTAAATGGGCAGTAACACACCACACAGAGCAAGAGCATGAAAACATAGCAAACCGCTTCAAAAATGAATACCCTGTCTGGTTAAATAAATAGTAGTATGACAAAGAAATTAGAAGAAGAGTTCAATTTACCACCTTTAGAAGAGGCTCTTGCAAAAGAAAATCCAGAGGAAGTGCCTTCTATAGAAGAAACAAAACAAGAAATTGTTACTATGGAAGATGCATTAAGTGTCAGCGAAAAGATTAATATGGCATTTAAAGAAGTAAAAGGATTAGAAGAACACGAACTAGAAATGAATGATATTGCCAAAGAAGCACTTAGCAGTTATAAGCAACTTATGAGTCTAGGAATGAATGTAGGAGATATGGCGGCAGGTAAAGTATTTGCTGAAGCAAGTAATATGTTAAAAATAGCCTTAGATGCCAGTGATGGTAAAGCAAAAGCAAAACTACAGCAAATAGATCTAATGATTAAAAAAGCAAGACTTGATAATACCTCAGGAAAGAGCGGAGAGAAGACAGCAGACGGCGATATTCTTTACGACCGTAATGAACTTTTAAAAATTATTAATAAAAATGATAAATAAGTGTGTAAAGGAGTTATACAATGGAACTTAAAGATTATTTAAAAGAATCATTTAACAAAGAATATGGCTACAGAGTCAAGTTTGCCTGCGATTGCAGTAGCGAACAAAAAGATATAATTGAGCAATGTCTTGCAAAATATGGTGTTGTAAGTATATCCGATTTTAAAAGAAAACCAATAGAAGAAAATCCAATGGAGTTTTTGAGAGCCAAAGGAGTTCAAATGGTTTCTGAAGTAAGTAGCACAGATATAGTTTTAAAGTATCCTGTTAATGAAAGAATTTTAGAAGTATGGTTAGCAGTTAATTTAGGTTTAGATCATGAGAGAGTTTTATGCTACGGTGTAAAAGACCCAAGAAGGATCGAAAGCGAAATGGCTGAAATCAGACACGAACAAGACAAAGATAGATATGTATCTGAAGAAGATGCAGAATTCAATAAAGAAGAACAAGCACATTATGAAAACGAAAACATGGACATGGACTTTAATGTTGCATTGTTTGGCGAAGAACATAATAAAAAATTCTTAGAAGAACTCCAAAAAATTAAAGATGAAAAAGGCGCAGATTATTTCCGTAACTATCCTAGCAAGGATGAGTTAATGGGCGATGCACTAAGACCTACATACGATAATATTGTAGGAACACCTAATATGGGCAAAGGTGCAGAAGGTTCTAAAGATGTATCCAGAGTAACACAATCTGCAGGCGCCAGGAGAGCAGGATAATGTCAAATAAAAAAATAAATGAAAACCCTAACGCCAACGTCCAAGGTGGCGCAAAGTTAAAAAGTTTAGGTGGACAAAAAAATTCAGAACTAAAAGGTATTCAACCTCAGATACTTGCTAAAGCAATGGATAAAGCGGCCAAAGGTGAACCTGTATCAGGCCAACATTCTCAACAACTAGGTAAAATACTTACAGTATTACAACCAATTTTAAGTGACAGTGGTGCTTTACAAAGAGTTTTACAACTTTCCGATCAAATGACACAAAAAACTGCACAAGGACAACAAGCACAACAAACTCGTAATCCAGGACAAGATCCAGATAGCAGTTACAGAGCAGACAGAATGGACAATGTTCATGCAGAACTAGACGATGATCTAGATATAGAAGAACTAAGTCTTTCTGAAGATCCAAAATTTTTAAATCAAGTTAGAGACCCAGAAAACAAAGGCAGTATTCAACAAATTGATAGAGGTCTAGACGATCTTAGTCAAGGTGAAATAGGCAACAAACAAGACCGAGAAGCCGCTAGTGGTATTATTGGTAAACTTCGTGGTATGTTAGATGACGAAACATTTGGTCCTAGAATTGTTAACCTTATTAAAATGTATAATAAAGAAAAAGGTCAAGCAATGGAACCAGATATGGATGCAAAGCCAGAAATGGATGCAGACGAGCCAGAAATGAAATTAGCCGCTAGTAAATATGCAGAGCAAATGGAAGAACTTAAAAAACTTGCAGGACTTCAAGAAGGATTAGGATATGCTGATCCAGGCGAAGAAGACGAAAGAGTAACATACAGCAAAACTAAAAAACAAGGCGATGCTAGTGTAACTGTTAGTGCAAATGCAAGTAGCATGGATGAACTACAAGACATCTTGAAGTTAGCAGGAATGGAACCACAAACTGACGTAGTTCCAGGTGATGCAAATGACGAAGATCCTGAAGAAGAAGAATTGTTAATGCCTGTTCAATCACATGATCACGAAGAGCCAGAAATGTCTGATTGCTGTGATGATGAAGAATGTCATGATGACTGCGGTGACGAAGAAAAACCAAAAATGATTGTTCTTAAAAAACATGACATGGACAAAAGTTCTTTATTCAATAGTTTAAAAGCAAAATTACAAGACAAACTTTCCTCTTAATCACTAAATACTTATATGAGAGATCTATTTGTTAATGGCTGTTCCTTTGCCACAGGTTGGCACGGCGGTGAATATACTATTCCTAGTATAACATCAAAAGACGTAGTTACAGATACAATTAGTTGGGTGCAACACTTTGCTAATATGAACGATATACAAAACTGCTGGAACCATTCTATAGTAGCAAAACCCATAGACATGACAGTAATAGACAGCATAGGTTTTTGTGAACAATACTATAACAAGTATGGCACATTCAAAAATTTATTTGTTGTCTGTGAATTAACCGATCCCTCTTATAGACAATTCGATCCTGTTACACTAAAAGGTCTAGTAACTGATAAAAGTTTTGATGATGACTATTCAATTGTGCCTATAGCATTTAGAGGAGATAGGCAATACATAGAAATCGAAGCAAGTGGATACAAATCTATATATGTAAAACTTAAAAAAGATATTGATTATCTATCCGGTGATCAATTTGCAGAACAGGTTCCAATGGAAGAAATAGCAGAAGGAGAGATTGCAAGGCATGATCATGAAAAAAATATTGCACTACAATTAAGAACTTCGCAAATGAGTAACCTAGAATTAACACTACAGCAACTTACTAAGATGACAGATTACTTTCATAAAAACGATATACGTTATATAATGACTTGGACTGGAGGAAGAGATCCTAAATATAAAAAAATATTAGACGCATATTACAAAAAATTTGTTAAGACAAAACGCCTTGTATCTGCTTACATATATGCAGGTGTTGATTTTAGTTTAGAACATTCAGTAGAACCTGTAGGTATGCACCCAGACCAAGCAGGCCATCTTGCTATTGCAGAATTCTTAACAGAATATATTACAATGTATAATCTTACTCAATCACCACAACTAGATTTATTAAACAACCAAGAAAGCATTAACTAAATACTTATATGGCTAGAGGAACAGCAGATACAAGTTTAATTAAGCAAGGCTTCAAAAAAGTTCCTATGAGTAAAGAACAGTTATTGGACTTTGAAAATTGTTGTAATGAAGAAACAGGTGCTTTACATTTTATGAAAAAGCACATGAAGATACAACATCCTACTCTAGGAGGCATAGACTTTGATCCTTTTGATTACCAAGAAGGTCTTGTAGAAAATTATAGCAAATACAGATACAGTATCAACATGCTGGGAAGACAGATGGGTAAAACTACTGTAGCCGCAGGATACTTGCTGTGGTATGCTATGTTTAAGCCTGACAGCACAATATTAGTTGCGGCTCATAAACAAGCAGGTGCTAGTGAAATTATGCAACGTATTAGATATGCATACGAAAGTGTGCCTAATCATATTAGAGCAGGTGTAACAGAATACAACAAAGGCTCTATGACAATGGACAATGGTAGTAGGATAATAAGTGCTACAACTACAGAAAATACTGGTAGAGGTATGTCACTTTCATTAGTTTACTTAGACGAGTTTGCATTTGTTCCACCTAGAATAGCCAAAGAGTTTTGGACTTCATTATCACCTACACTAGCAACAGGTGGTAAGTGTATAATTACAAGCACACCTAATAGTGATGATGACACTTTTGCTATGATTTGGAACCAAGCAAACAAGATGTTTGACGAACATGGCAATGAACAAGATGTAGGTGTAAATGGGTTCAAACCTATGATTGCAAAATGGGAAGAACACCCAGATAGAGATCCTGCATGGGCAACTGAAGAAAGAGGAAGAATTGGAGAAGAACGTTTTAGAAGAGAACATGAATGTGAATTCGTTATCTACGATGAAACACTTATAGATGCTTTGAAACTTTTAGAAATGAAAGGTGTTGAACCAAATCTCAAAATGGGGCAAACACGTTGGTATAAGCAACCAGATCCAGATTCTATTTTTGTAGTTGCATTAGATCCTAGTTCAGGAACAGGTGGCGACAATGCGGCAATACAAGTGTTAGAACTGTCAACTATGACGCAAGTTGCAGAGTGGTGTCATAATAAAACACCTATAGAAGGCCAAATGAAAGCCATGTTAGATATTTTAATGTATCTAAAAGAATGCAAATGCGATCAACTGTATTGGTCTGTTGAAAATAATGCTATTGGTGAGGCCGCTCTTGTTGTAATTAGAGATACAGGAGAAGAAACTTTCCCCGGTGATTTCTTACATGAACCTAAAAGAATACAAGGCAAGAAAGGTAGGAAAGGATTCCATACTACACATAAAAGTAAAATAGAAGGCTGTTTATTCCTCAAACGATTAGTAGAACAAGATAAAATTAGAATTAAAAGTAAGATGCTTGTATCAGAACTAAAAAACTTTGTATCAAGAGCAAATAGTTTTGCCGCTAAACCAGGCGAATTTGATGACTTAGTTATGTCTTTAGTAATTGCTGTAAGAATGATTCAATACATAGGAACATTCGAAGAAGGTGTTTATGACCAAGTAAATAGTGGTTTAGGTGCTGATGGATTATATGAAGATGATTGGGATGATTCCGATGGACCAATGCCAATTGGGATAATTTAGATAAATAGTTGTATGGCAACTAATAAAAAACAAGTTTCAGAAAAAATTTTTAGTCTTCTAAAAGGTTTTGGCTACGAAGTTAAAACATTTGATGTTGAAGGCAATAATCAAGTTAATCCACAAGAAAGCACAAGATTTGTTGTAGACGAACCTAATATTATAGTAAGACTAGATTTAAATAAAAATTCTATAGTATTAAATACTAGCGAAGACTTGTCAGATCACAAAATTAGACCAATGATTAAAGAATTAAGCAAAGACTATTTGCTTAACTTTGATTATAATGTTTTTGGAAAAACCCTAAAAGCAAAAGGCGAGTTGCAAGATGCAGAAAAGAATTCGGAGAAAGAAATGGCAGACGTTATGAAAGAGGCTAGTTTAGGTAAATTGTCAGGCTCTACTAAAACAAGTTATCAACCTTTAGAGAATGTAAAGATAGTTTTAAAACATAAAAAAGCAGTAGACGAAGAAGTAAGAGGTTCACGTAGTAGAAATATACAAAATGTGTTTATACAACGTGGCGATGAAAGATTTAAACTACCTGAAAACAATTTAGCAATGGCTAGAGCAATGGCAAGACATGTTCAACAAGGTGGAGAAGTATATGATAGCATTGGTGAATCTATAGTAAACATGGCACAAGACTTAACAAAGTTACGTGAATTTATTGTTTATGTAAGAAGATCAAATATTGTTAATGAAGCAAACGCAGAGTATGTTGCATTAGCAGTAGAGAATATCAACAACATCAGAGAAACATTTAAAAAATTACAAGGTGCAAAAACATACGCAACAGCAGTAGAAAATTTATCAAATCAAGAAAAGTATAATTTAGAAGAAGATGACTCCGACATCCAATCATTATTTACTGAAACACATTTTGATAGCAAAGTTGCAAATGTAATGGACAATTTAAGAACATTAAATTTAAAAAGAAAAGCATTTGAATCACACATTGTTAAAGCAATAGAAAACGAGCAATTTAACAATGCAGTAGACATGCTAAAAGAAACAGAATTATTACAATTCGACACACCTAATGCAAAATTAGGACATCAGGTGAGTCAATTAGGCTTCAGTGCTAAAGACGAAAGACTAGGAAGTTACTTACGTGACTGTGGTAAACGTCTTACTAGCGGAGGCAGAATGAGCGATTTTGATTACAAAGCAATCAAAAGTTCATTATTAAGTGCAGGAAATAAACCTATTCAAGGTGAGCCAATGTCTTATATGGAGTCATATGAGAAGTTTTTGGACCGTTTTTCAGTAGAATTTTAACAGCATTTAATAAATAAAGTTGTAATTTAAAAATTGTCCTAGGACAATCAGAGAATTACATTATTGTAATTTTGGCAATTTATTTGCAAAAATAGGTTGACAGAGTTGCATTTAGGCATTAATATAATAAAACAGTAGTAGAAACACATACTACGACATGGCATACAATCAATAGGAGACACATTATGGCATCATTGGCAGAAATCAGAGCAAAACTACAATCTATGGAATCAAAACCTGGTAGTTCACCCGCTCAAAGCGACAAAGCAATTTACCCTTTTTGGAATATCGACGAAGGAACAAGCACCGTTCTTAGGTTCTTACCTGACTCAGATCCAAACAACACGTTCTTTTGGGTAGAACGACAAATGATCAGACTTACATTCCCAGGAGTGGCTGGCGGAGAACAGAAACCTGTTACCGTTCAAGTCCCTTGTATGGAAATGTGGGGTGACACATGCCCTGTATTGACTGAGGTTCGTCCTTGGTTTAAAGACGCAAGTCTTGAAGATATGGGAAGAAAGTATTGGAAAAAACGTTCATACATTTTCCAAGGCTTTGTAAACGAGAATCCACTTAACGAAGAAACACCTGATAATCCTATCAGACGTTTTGTTATTGGACCGCAAATCTTTAACATTATCAAATCAGCATTGATGGACCCAGAAATGGAAAATCTACCAACTGATTATGTAAATGGAACTGATTTCCGTTTATCGAAAACTACAAAAGGTCAATACGCAGACTACTCTACAAGTAAATGGGCAAGAAAAGAATCTGCTCTTACTGAAGATCAACTTGCGGCAATTGATACAAATGGACTATTCACTCTGAATGATTTCCTACCTGCTAAACCAACAGCAGAAGGCGTTCAAGCAATAGCAGAAATGTTCCAAGCATCAGTAGATGGGGAGTTATATGACCCTGCAAAATGGGGTGGTTTTTACAAACCCTACGGACTTGATGTGGGAAGCAAAACACAATCAACAGTGGCATCGGCTCAACCTGCTCCGGCAGTATCACAGCCTGCAACAGAGAGTGTGGCTCCTGCAGTAGAAACACCTGCTCCGGCACCAGCGGCAACACCAGTTGCTGAACCAGTTGCTGAAACACCTGCACCTGCTACGGCAAGTGAAGACGTTGGTAAGAAGTCGGCTGATGATATTTTAAATATGATCAGAAACAGACAGTCGTCTTAAGGAGTTAAATCATGCAGAAACCTTTTGACTTAACAAAGTTCAGAACTGGAATCACCAAAAGCATTAGTGGTATCAGTGCAGGATTTCATGACCCTAGGGATTGGATCAGCACTGGTAACTACACACTTGACTATTTAATTAGTGGTGACTTTAGCGGAGGTATTCCTCTAGGTAAAGTAAGTGTGTTTGCTGGAGAATCTGGTTCAGGCAAATCCTTTATATGTTCTGGGAACGTTGTAAAAAATGCACAAGAGGCAGGATGTCAAGTAGTGTTGTTCGATTCAGAGAACGCACTTGACGAACAATGGCTTCAAGCATTAGATGTTGATACCAGTCCTGAAAAACTATTAAAAATTAGTGTTTCAATGATTGACGATGTTGCAAAAGCAGTATCAGAATTTTTGAAAGACTATAAAGCAAACTACTCCGATCTTCCATACGAAGAAATGCCAAAGTTAGTATTTGTTGTTGATAGTTTAGGAATGTTATTAACACCCACTGACGTTGCTCAGTTCGAAAAAGGTGACATGAAAGGTGACATGGGTAGAAAACCTAAGGCATTAACAGCCTTGGTTAGAAACACAGTTAACCAGATTGCACCTTTCCCAATAGCACTAGTGGCAACAAATCATACTTATGCATCACAAGACATGTTTGACCCTGATGATAAAATCAGTGGCGGACAAGGTTTTATATATGCAAGTAGTATTGTAGTTGCTATGAAGAAACTTAAACTTAAAGAGGATCTTGATGGTAATAAAGTAACCACGGTGCAAGGAATCAGAGCGGCCTGTAAAGTGATGAAGTCACGATACAGCAAACCTTTTGAAGGTGTTCAAATCAAAATACCATATGAAACTGGCATGGACCCATATAGTGGCCTATTGGAAATGCTAGAATCTAAAGGTATAGTTGAAAAAGTAGGAAATAAACTTTCTTACATTTCACCTGTAACTAATGAAGAAATCAAAGAGTTCAGAAAAGGCTGGACTGGAGATAAACTTCAGGTAATTATAGACGAATGGGGTCAAAATCCAAAAGTGCAAATTGCAGATGAGGACGTTGACTTAGACGATTTAGAACCAACTGAAGAGGAATACGCAGATGAATCCTGAAGTAGCATTATTACTTGAAACATGGGACAGCATAAAGTCATACCTTCCTAAGAAAGAAAGACTTAATATTGCAGAAATACTCGTTAGAACATTCGATGATAATGTAGATATTTCTGAAATTGAAAGTAACATCATGGAATTCGATTCAATAATGAAAGCGGCTATTGTTAGTCATTTTGATATTGGTATCGAAGAAGATGAAGAAGACGAGGATTGGGATTAATGGCAACTTGGTATAATGAAGTAGTTTCAGATTTAAGCAAAATGGTCGACGCCATTGCTTATTACGAAGACGAACTTAATGATGCCAAATACGAATGCAGAATAAAGGGAAGCCTGGAAAAAGCCAGTGCTTCCCTTCCCGGCACAACAGAGTTTCGCTTCAATCAACTACAAGAGATTGAAGCAATTCTCGAACATCTAAATATAGAACTTCGCAAAGAACGTTCAAAGACATTTAGAAAATTTTTAGAATCATATAATAGACAATTATCTAGTAGAGACGCAGAAAAGTTTGTTGACAGCGAACAAAGTGTTATAGACTTAACACACCTAACAAATCAATTTAGTCTTTTGCGAAACAAATACTTAGGCATAATGAAAGGACTAGACACAAAGCAATGGCAGATAGGACATATAACGAGATTGAGAACAGCGGGAATGGAAGACATAGTAATAGGGTAAACTTCTTTTACAGATTAAATAATTGCTTAGAACGTGACCGAGAAAACTTTGAAAATTTCACAGAGACTTTAACACAAGATCTTCGCGACTATTGTTCGCAAAATTCAAATAGAGAAAATGTTTATGTGTATTTTGAATATACACAAGAAGGCACATTGTGGGTAGTAAACGGAAAATGGTTTGGTGATGTTATCCATGAGTTCGCACACAAATATAATTTACCCTTAGAAAATATTACTTTTCATGGCGGTGCGGCTACACTAAAAGAAAATTATCACAAGTGGCATTCTATACATAGACCCAATGAAGGTAAAATAAATATCAGAAGCACTGATTTTGGTCGTTGGCTTTATGCAAAAACTAATCCATTTTATAAAATACTAAAGTTTCCAAAAGAAGCACACAAAAATCTAAGACCAAAAAAGTTTAATTGTTTAAATGCAAATTTAGGCATACAACATAGAATTGTATTTTTGCATTACATGTGGAAAAATGGATTACTTACAGAAGAAAATATTAAAAACAACTTAATAAGTTTTCATTACTTTCACACATTATACTATCCAATAGAAAAACAATATCCACTAGAACAAGAACTAAAGGATATGTTACCTTTACAATTTGATTTAGTAGGGGATTGGGAGCAAGTATATGCTAAAATATTTGAAAAAGATTCTGATTTAACAGATTGGAACAAAACAGGAGATTATACCTATTTGTATGATGACTGTTACTTTACAGTAACTACAGAAAGCGGAGAGTGTCCTCAATTATGTGATCAATTTGGTCACAATGTTGAATTAAATGATCACTTTAGGCCATATCATCATGAGATGTTTATTACAGAAAAAACAACAAGACCTATGCTCTACTTACATCCACAAATACTTTATTCCACATCAGGAACTTTAGAATATTTAAAAGAATGTGGTTTTAAAACTTTCAGTAATTATTGGAGCGAAGATTATGACAACGAAGAAAACGGAGATAAAAAAGTTCAAATGATAATGGACGTTGTAAAAGAACTTAATAATAAATCTTTGGAGGAGTTGCATGAAATGTATTGGGACATGATGCCAATACTGAAACATAACCAAAACGTCCTAATAAATTCGGAAGTAGACAAATATTCAAATGGTCTATTTCCGCTTGACTTATAAAGGAAAGAATGTATAATGAATAATAAGAATTCTATAATGGAGATAAAATGAAAGAATTTGATAAGAATTTCCACATAAATTTTTCGCCTCTATATGTTGCTTTTGTTGTAATGCTAGGTATGTTAATAGCATTTGAAACTAAAGCAAGTGAGATTGAAGAAGTAATTGTGGTAGCACAGCAGGAAAGGGAAACTAAAGCCGAGCCTGTAGAAGATGAATCTATAATTAGTATAATTATGCCAGCATTTACATATCCTCAAGGTGGCCCAGGTGGCTTTGTTGGATATGCTGAACGAGGAGCACAAACTATACACACTTCTGTTTTTGTAAACGGAATACCTGCAAATGATCCTGGTGCAGGATGGTATGACTTTGGTCATGACATTGCACATGGTCAAACAGTAAAAGTTATATCAGGTTCTAATAGTGTTTTGTATGGCTCAGGTAGTATGGCTGGAACAGTATTAATACAAGACACAATTGAGCATGGCATAACATTAAAAAGAGGAAATGATGATTACACTAGAGTTGCACCTATAGATCAGTTTGAAGTTAGTTCATATAAAGGTAGCATTGGAAGTGTAAGAAACGACAATGATGAAAAAGATCAATATGTAAACAAAACAGCAAGGCTAAATGTTGATGTTGGAGACTTTACTATTGTAGGTAAATTTTCTGAATACGAATACGACTACGATAATTGTTATGATTATAATTGGGGCCAATCAAACGATTGTTTACAAGATGGCAAAAGATATAATGTAGCAATTAGAAATGAATACTTCACTATAGGTAGAAACTATAATACTGCTGATTATTTTACAGTAGAAGATCCAACATACTCAAATGAAAGTTTTAGAGACTTTGTTAGATTTGGCCAAAATATGAATTTAAGTCAAAACTTGTCAGTAGCATTTGGAGTTGATGCAGAAAAAATTTACTACAATACTAACAGTTGGCAAAACGTTGAAGGGTCCACTGAGATTGAGACTGAACTTACGGAACCATCTATTTACTATGATGAAGAATTAGATACAAATAAAATAAGACCATTATGGGATGGTGGTTTTATTGGCACGGGTGAATTTGTAACTTCTACTGTCGGCGATGGGGTATATACATTAACTGAGATACAAGAAAAACATTCAGATGAAAATGTTGGATTGTATTTTTCTGCAAATGCAAGTTTTGTATTAGATTACAACTTTGGTATTAGGCTTGGCAACGATGATCAAAATGCTTTAAGATTAGGAATTGCAAAGGGTAATTGGTTTTTAAATGTAGGAAACAGTTTTAGAAAACCTAATCTGTATGAACTTAATGGTGACGGTTTTGTAGATGGTAATGCAGAACTTAAACCAGAAGAAGGCGTAGGCGTAGAACTTGGCTATGGTGCTGTTAGTGTGTTTATGTATGACTTTCAAGAGTCTATAGAATACATACCAGGATACAATACAGAAATAAGCACTACAAAAGTTGAATTAGATGTAGATGCTACACTTGATCCTATAACTGGTCCAGGTGCAGGTTGTGTTTTATTATCAACATGGAATGCTAATGATGAAGCAACGTTTGGACTACCTGGTTGTATTTACTCAAATCAAACAACTATAACTAACGTATATAATATGCCCACATACGCAAACACAGGAGAATACACTACACAAGGTATTAGATTTGCTAACAACTTTGGTCCTGTATTAATATCACTGAAATATACAGATACAGACCAAGCAAGAATACCTAAGTATGTAGGACTTATACAATGGGAACAAATGTTTAATGGCGTAAAATTTAATGTAAAATATGCAGTAAATTTAGATAGAGCACCCGGACAATATGATGTCTTACCAGAAGGCCAAGAGTATTTGGAAGACTTGCATAAACTAGACTTAACTATAGTAAAAGAATTTACAAATGGTGTTACATTAGCATTAAAAGGAACTAACTTAACAGACGAAGTCGTAGAGGTTACTCCTTACTATAATAACCAAGGAAGAGAAATAAATCTTGCACTTAACTATAAATGGTAGTATAATATAACTTATGAATAAATGTGTTCTAGAAATCAGAGATGAAGTAAACGTCAGGTTTACAGGTCTTGACGTTAAAACAAGACGTAAGATTTCAGATGAAGTCAAATACTTCTTACCCTATGCATATCATATGCCTGCTTATAAACTAGGTAGATGGGACGGATGTCTTAGATTTTGTGATATAGGAGGTAGAACATATTTCCATTTATTAGAAAAACTTTTACCTATTGTTGCAAATGATGGATACGACATAGAAGTAAAAGACCTCAGAAAGTCATGGGAATTTAATTTTAAGAAAGTTGATCAAACTGATTATGAACATATTGCTTGGCCGCCTAGACATCCTGTTGCAGGCACGCCAATAATATTAAGAGATTATCAAGTAGATGTAATTAATAAGTTTTTAGAGAATCCACAATGCTTACAAGAAATTGCCACAGGTGCAGGTAAAACATTAGTTACAGCAGTATTAAGTCATAAGTGCGAACCATATGGTAGAACTATTGTTATTGTTCCAAACAAAGATCTTGTTGTTCAAACAGAAAAAGATTATAAGAATTTAGGATTAGACGTTGGTGTATTTTTTGGAGACAGAAAAGAATACAATAAAACGCACACTATTTGCACATGGCAAAGTTTAAGTATCCTTGAAAAGAAAACAAAGGCACACGAAGCCGATTTTCCAGTAGAAGAATTTTTAGATGGTGTTGTTTGTGTTATGGTCGACGAAGTCCATAAAGCAAAGGCAGATGTATTAAGAAATTTACTTGGTGGTGCTTTTGCAAATGTTCCTATTAGATGGGGACTTACAGGAACTATTCCTAAAGATGAGCATGAGGCTGTAGGAGTATTTTGTAGTTTAGGACCAGTTGTTGGTAATTTAAGCAGTAAAGAATTACAAGACATGGGTGTATTAGCAGACTTAGATGTTAATATATTTCAACTACAAGACGGTGTGCTAGGCTTTAATAGTTATGCACAAGAACTAAAATGGTTACTAACTGATGATAAACGTATTGATCATATTAGTGAAATTATAAAAGGTTTAGCAACTAGCGGAAATACATTAGTTTTAATTGACAGAATTAAAACAGGTGAAATGCTTTTAGAAAGAAATCCAGACTGGGTATTTATAAGTGGCTCTATGAAAACAAAAGATAGGCAAGATGAATATGCAGAGGTTAGTGAGTTAAACAATAAAGTCATTGTTGCTACATATGGTGTAGCGGCAGTAGGCATTAACATTCCTAGAATATTTAATTTAGTAATGTTAGAGCCAGGAAAGAGTTTTGTTCGTGTTATACAAAGTATCGGAAGAGGTATTCGTAAAGCAGAGGACAAAGATTATGTGCAAGTGGTTGACATCACAAGCAATTTAAAGTATAGTAAAAGACACCTTACAAAAAGAAAGCAGTTCTATAAAGAACAGAATTTTAGACATAAGGTAACAAAGGTTGAATACAAATGAAAATATTAACATTAGAAAATAACAGTTATGATATAGATAGTGTCCCTGATGAGATAGATGATATAAGGTATTGTGTTTTTGACGCAGGTGATCCTGAGTTCATGGACTACTACTTTTTACCATTAATTTTTTTAGAGAGTTTTTACGCACCTGCAATATGTTTACAAATAGGCGAATACAATATACAGATGCCTATGGATTGGAGCATACTTACAAGTGACGAAGACTTTGATGGTATAGAAGTTATGCCATTATCAAGTCTTAATAATAGAGGCTTTGTAGCACCTATTTTAAACCCAATGAAAACTTGGTTACCAAGAGCAGAAGAAATACAGATTACAAATGTGTATCAAGATGTAAAATGGTATTTTCCTAAATTAAAAAATGGCCACTTACTGGTTGTTCCGTTGGAAGACAAGCCAGAACCTAAGTGTGCAATGTTTGTAAAAGAAGCAAACAAAATTAAAGATATAGACTTTTCCGACATGTTATAGGAGATAAAATGGCAAAATATAGATATAGAATAGAAGGCAGTAGATATGGAGGCGAACTAGTAGTAGGTGAAATAAATCCTAATTTTGCTAGACATTATCAAGATCATGAATGTTCTGAACTTGTTGATGTAGTATTGGATGCCGATGACTGGCATAATCATAGCGATAGTGATGAACCACAAGATGCATTATTAGATCCTAACACTCCTCCGAGTCCTTCATTAGATGGAGAGCCTGGTTTTAACATGTGGGAAAATGATGATTTAGAACATCTTAATGGACCGTATGCAGATGGCGGGTTTACAGTATATGAAGTTCCTGCAGACAGCACAGATGATTGGGACTACGAAAAAGAAGTATATGATGGAGAAGCAATACTTGTATATGGTAGAGAAGGAGCATATTTTAGTAGAGAAGAACCAACAGAAAATGCAGAAGAATACATTCCTGTTTTAGCATTTCACAGTTCAGAGAAAGGAACGTTTGGAGTTTGGTTTGTAGACACTGATGAGCCATTTGATGAATTTAAACTAGGTTACGGAATTTGTGAAACAAACCTTTGTGAATTAGTAGATAATGTTTACTATGACAAGCAAGAATTAGATGCAGATTATGATTACAATGACACAACCGGTAAAAGTTATGACGCAGATATTGGTTGGTTAAATAAAAAGTGGAGAGATCCATTTGATAAGTATTCAGAAATCGACGAGGAAACTTGGGAAGATTTTAATGATAACGTTGAATGGGAAAGAGAAAATAGATGAAAAGAATTTTAATTTTTGGTTTACCTGGTTCAGGTAAATCTACTTTAGCAGAAAAACTAGTAGAAGTATTAGGTAATGCCGATTGGCACAACGCAGACAAAATCAGAGAAACATTTGATGATTGGGATTTCTCACCTGAGGGCAGAGAACGTCAATCATTACGAATGAGAGATTATGTTAGAAAAAGTGTTGCAAAAGGAAATTATGGTGTAGCCGACTTTGTTTGTCCAACAAATGAACTTCGAGAAAAGAATGTTCCTGAATATGTAATTTGGATGGATACTATTGAAGAAGGCAGATTTGAAGACACAAATAAAATGTTTGAAAAGCCTACAATAGATAGTGTAAAAATAAATGCTATTGTAACAGCAGAAGATTGGTGGACAGAAGAAAAGGTTGAGGAATGGGCAAGACTAATTGCTGTTGATATTAAAGATCACGAGTTTCAACCAAAGCAACCAACCACGCAAATGTTAGGGAGATTTCAACCATTCCACGATGGACATAAAGCATTATTTGAAAAGGCTGTAGCAAAGCATGGCCAAGTTGCAATACTGGTTAGAGACATGCCACTTACAGATGATGACCCATGGCAAGTAGATAAGATATGCGAAAATATAGAAATAGCATTGGCCGAACATGCAGGAAAATTTAGATGTTACCCTGTGCCTAACATAATGAATATTACTTATGGCAGAGGAGTAGGGTATAAAATTGAAGAGGAAGTTCTTGATGAGGAAACACAAAAAATAAGTGCAACAAAAATTAGAGAACAAATGAGAAAGGATGGCAAATTATAATCACCCTGCATACACAAGATATCCACATTTGAAAAAAGGAACCATTGCAGGTGATTATATAAACAGCGAAGATAATTTAAGATTTACAAAATGGAGAAAGACTTTTGCTTTTACGCCTAAGATTACAATTAGTGGAAACAGGGTTTGGTTTAAACTGCTCTACAAAAGAGATAGATGGTTACATATAGAACCACCGCAGTTTCCTAAAGACCATTTTGTAAAAACAGAATATGCAGAATGGGATGAAATATTAAATTTAAAAATGAGGTAAACATGTATCAATTCACAAGTGAAAGTGTGTCGCAAGGACATCCAGACAAAGTTGCAGATCTAATTTCAGATACAGTAGCAACGTATTTAATAAACTCTAACAAACAACATAGAGCGGCTGTGGAAACTATAGTCACTACCAACAAAGTCGTGTTAGCCGGCGAATACAAAAGCGACAGAGGTGCTAATAAGGATAGAATAGCAAACTTAGTAAGAGACGTAATACAAGAAATAGGATATGAACAAGAAGGCTTTCATTGGGAAACAGTAGAAATACAAAATAATTTACATGGACAATCACCTGATATAGCACTAGGCACAGATGACTTTGGTGCTGGAGACCAAGGTATTATGTTTGGTTATGCATGTGAAGAAGCAGGAAATAAATTACCTTATCCTTTATTTTACAGTCATGAAATATTAAAAAAATTACAAGACTTAAGAAAAAATGACTCTGCCTTTACATGGCTAGAACCTGACAGCAAGGCTCAAGTAACATTCAATTACGGTAGTGACGGCAAGCCGATAGATATTTCAAATATTGTTTGTAGCACTCAACACAAAGAAGAAGTTGACATAGAATTTGTTAGAAATAATGTAAGTGATATAATACAAGATGTTGCAGGAAGTTTTATTACAAACAAGACAACATTTCATATTAATCCAACTGGTAGATTTGTTATTGGTGGCCCCGATGGTGACACAGGATTAACTGGTAGAAAGATTATTGTAGACACATATGGAGGAGCATCTCCTCATGGCGGTGGAGCATTTAGTGGTAAAGATTGCACTAAAGTAGATAGAAGTGCCGCCTATATGGCTAGAGCAGTAGCAAAACAAATATTAGTGGAAAATGATTTTCAAGAAGTATTAGTGCAATTAAGTTATGCTATCGGAATAAAAGAACCTACGTCAGTAACAGTTTGGACTGATAAAAAAATAAATTATGTTGTTGCAGAGAAAGTAAAATCAGTTGTGGATTTAACACCATTAGGTATTATAAATAAATTTAAATTGTTTGATTTTGATCTAACTAAAACTACAAATTATGGGCACTTTGGTAAAAATGATTTACCATGGGAGCATGAAGCATGGACTTAAAACAACATATTAGAACTGTTTTAGATCATCCTATAGAAGGTATAAAGTTTAGAGATATAACATCTCTAACTGAAAACCCAAAAGCATTTCATAAAACACTAATAGACATTACATCTGAATGTATGGACTTTACAGTTGATACAATAGTTGCTATAGAAAGCAGAGGTTTTGTTTTTGGTTCTGCAGTGGCTAGAGATTTAGAAGTTCCCTTTGTTATGGCTAGAAAGCCAGGAAAGTTACCAAACGAAACTGTAAGTAAAGAATTTAAATTAGAGTATGGTGAAACAGAATTGCATTTACAAAAAATTTCGCCCATCCAAGGTAGGGTAGTAGTTATAGATGATTTAATTGCTACAGGCGGAACAGCACTTGCCTGTGCAGATTTAATTCACGAGAACTTTGATATAGCAAAAAAAGATATTTTAATTCTGGCTGTAATAGACTTGCCCGATTTGAAGGGAAGTGCTATAATACAAGAGCAAGGTTACAATGTTAAAACACTTATAGAATTTGAAGGCGAATAATGGCACAAAAACAAGCACAACAAAAAGTAGATTTAAAAAAAGAAAAACTAAAAAAGAAACAAGCACAGGATAGACGTAATGGCTAAAAAGGCGCCAGCAATAGCACTTAAAGATATAATGGCGGCTGTCGATAAGAAAGACCGAGGCTTTTATAATCGTCTTACTGCTGAACAAAAAAAGGCATTTAGTGCCTGGATGATGATGAGATATTGCAGTAGTGTGCAAGGTCGAGATGCCGCAAACTACATATATCTTACAAATGAATTAGTAAATTTTCAGTTTATGGAAGTTAGTAAACATCCTGAATTGCAATGGCTTTTACTAAGTGCATGTGGTGTTGGCAAAATACAATTTCACCCTTACTTAAAACCACCCAATGCTAAGAAGAAGAAAAATAAAATATCAGAATTTTTATATGGTTTATATCCGCATAGCAAACCAGAAGATATAGAATTAATGATTAAGTTAAACAGTAATAATGAATTAAAGGCATTGGCATATGACTACGGCTACGATGACAAAACAATTAAAGACATCTTTGGAAAATAATCTAACATGTAAATGGTGTAATAAAACTTTTATGAGTGAACGAACTCTATCCGCTCATATGTGTGTTAGAAAAAGACGTTGGGCAGACAAAGACTTAACACATACAAGATTAGGCTATAGAGTTTTTCAAATGTTTTATGAACTTAATACAACAGCAAGTAAACCTAAATCACAAGAAGATTTTATACGCAGTCAATATTATGAAGGTTTTGTAAAGTTTGGTAGAAGTTGTATTCGTAATGAATATTTAGAGCCAGAAAAGTTTGCAGAGTGGTTAATTAAGAACAGTAAGAAGTTAGCAGATTGGCATAAAGATAAAGTGTATGATGAATTCTTATTGCAATATGTAAAAAAAGAACCTGGCATGAAAGCATTAGAAAGAACAATTATGTATTTGTCTGCTTGGGGTAAAGATAACGAAAAAGAGTATTTTGAATACTTTAAGGAAGTATCAACACCTAGAGCAGTTCATGATATAAGAAGTGCAAAAGTTAGTCCTTGGGTAATTTATCTAAGTGATTCAGGCAACGATCTGTTAAGACGTTTTAGTTCAGAGCAAGTAGAAATGATAAAAGATTTAATAGACTCTAAATTTTGGATGAAAGTATTTGTATCTAACAAAGAAGAAGTAGCAGAAATTAAAAAAACGTGTAAAATAGCAAGTATATGAGGAGTAAAAATATGGAAATGTGGGACTTAGATGACCTAATAGATTTAACAGAAAAATGGCATGTAGATAGAAATCTTATCGATGGAGCCACAAGTAAAGATCAAGTATTGAAACTAATACAAGAAGTTGGAGAACTATCTGATAGTGTCTGCAAAGGAAAAGATGTAAAAGATGATATAGGAGATTGCTTAGTGATACTAATTAATATTGCTAAAAGAGAAGGCACAACATTAGAAGAATGTTTACAAGTAGCATACAATGATATTAAGGATAGAAAAGGCAAGATGATAGATGGCATCTTTGTTAAAGAAGAATAATGAATAAAAGACAAGAAATGTTAGTAATAACAATGGAAGAATGTGCTGAACTAATACAGGCATGTAGTAAACTAATTAGATTTGAAAAGGATAGTTGCCCAGATGATATTAGTAATTTACAAGATGAAATTGGTGATGTTATGTGTATGATTGATATTATGAAACATAGTGGACTTGTCAATGACGAACAAATTCAAGAACGTATAGAAGTAAAAAAAGATAAATTAATGAAGTGGAGTTTATTGTTCAGTGAAGATTGATTTTGATGTAGACATTGATATGGCTAATAGAGATGACTTTCTCAAGTTAGTAAATCATACGCCTGCAGGTATTGAAAAGGATGGTAAGTTTACTAAACATAATACTGGTGTCTACTTTCAAAACATTCCTAAGTTTCCGTTAGAAGGTTACAGCACAATAGATCACAAACAAGCAGAAGAAGAGGGTTGGTTTAAGGTAGACTTTCTTAATAATCACATATACAAAGATATAGTAGATGAGCCACATTTAGACAGACTAGTTTCGACTGAACCAATGTGGGAACTGTTTGGTCATAAAGAAATAGTTGAACAACTATTTCACATAAACAATCATTTTGAAATTGTAAAACAACACCTACCCGAAACTATTGAACAGTTAGCAATGATACTTGCAATGATAAGGCCAGGCAAACGCCATTTGGTTGGTAAGGATTGGAAGGACATTGAAAAGAATGTTTGGGTAAAAACTGATGAATACTTTTTTAAACAAAGCCATGCAATGGGTTATGCATTAGCAATTATAGTTCAATTAAATTGTATTGTTGAAAAACTTAATCAGTCTTCCTAATTAACTGAATACCTCTTCTCTTTATACGTTTCTTCAAAAGATTTTGTAAAGTAGTCATTGGACCAAATTGGTGAGTAACGTCTTTCATTACAAAGGTAGTTAAGTAAGGCCGAAATGATTTCATCTCATGGTGTAGGAACACATCAATTGGCATAAGCCTATTAGATTCCCACCACCAAGTTTCGCCAAGTTCTAATAAAAGTTTTGTTTGATCGATATTGCTTATCTTTTGTATGTCGTAAAAAGTGATTATAGAATTATCATAGTTTACAACAATACCAAAGTGTTCAGTCTCGCCATACTTTAAACCAGTAATGAACGGAAACTTTTCTTGATACATTTCTTGCATAATGATATTTACCATCTAGAAAGATAAATAGTAATACATAAAGGTTATAAAAACATGAGTCATGGAGATCACAGATTATATTTATACGACGACCCGATAGATTTAGTGGTATCTTCTGACGCACTTTATTTGGAAAACAGACCTATGAACAATAGACAATTAAAAGCACATAAAGGATTTAGTAACGAACTTACTTTTAACATTCGCGATAGAGATAGAAAATTGCAAAATGTTTTTAGTGAAACAATATATGCACATATTTACAATCCTCAAACTAAAAAAAGATTACTTACAAGAAAGTGTGAGGATACTAGTAGCATTGGGATTATAAAACTATATTTAAATGAAGGCGATTTAACAAGTATAGACCCAGGACTTTACAAAATGTATTTGAGTAAAGATTCTGTAGAAACAAAAAATATGCCAATATATTCAAACCAAGATTATGACGTTTCAATGAATATTGAGATACTTGCAGATGGTGTTATAGAGCCTACTGCAACACAACTAGCAAATGTATTTACGCAGGTTGCTAATACTACATTAGGAGATAGTGCAAATATATTTACAACTAATTCCTTATATGGTAATCAAGATAGAAATTTTGCAGACGCTCGACATTCGTTAGCAATATATCCTTCCACCTTTACAGGTAATGTTTTAATACAAGGTAGCATTTTAGAGAATCAACCTAATAACGATGACGCAAGTAAAGATTGGTTTAATATTTCTAATTGCTCTTTTTCAGCAACAAGCAATATTACACACAAAACATTTACTATAAACGCAAACTGGATAAGATGCTTAACTTACCCAACGTCAGGTTCTATTACAAAAATTCTTTTAAGAAATTAACTTGACATATTACATATATCCTGTATAATAAACTTATGGATATAGACTCACTAGTAGAACAGGTGCATCGACTTGTCTTTGATAATTTACCAGTAAAGACAAGCAAAACACCTAGCGGCTGGACTACACTAAATTGTCCTATGTGCAGTGATACTAGAAAAAGAGGCGGCATTATTACTAGTGGTCCTAAGATATCATTTAATTGTTTTAACTGCGGGTATAAAACAGGCTGGGCACCAAATCCTCACTTAGGCGGAAAGTTTAAAGAACTAGTTACAATACTAGGAGTAGATCAAACAGAATTGCATAAAGTTCAAGTTGAACTATTGAAGTATGCAGAAATATTAGAACAAGAAGAAACAACAGATTATGTTTACACATTATCTCAATTTAAAACTGTCGACTTACCAGATTCTGCTATGTCAGTAGATGACTTATCTGCAGATCATCCAGTTAGACAGTATGCTATTGAAAGGGGACTATATGGTCTATATCCACTGCTATACTTAGATGAAAGTTTATACAAGCAGAGATTAGTAGTCCCATTTTCATATAATGGAGATCTTGTTGGCTGGACCGCAAGACATATAAATCCACCTACAAAACAAACAGCAAAATATTTACATAACATGCAAACAGGATATGTTTTTAATATTGATAGATTTGCAGACAGTAAAAGAGAAGTTGTTATTGTTACTGAAGGAGTATTTGATGCAATATTAATAGATGGTGTATCTATACAAGGCAATAGTATAGGAGCAGAGCAGGCCCATTTAATAAGCAAACTAGGTCAACGTGTAATACTATGTCCAGACAGAGATGATGCAGGTAAAGATCTCATAGAACAAGCATTAGCATTAGATTGGGAGATAAGTTTTCCTCCGTGGCATGCAGAAATTAAAGACGCCGCAGATGCCGTTTTAAAATATGGAAGGCTGGCCACAGTATCAAGTATCATTAATCATGCTACTAGCAACAAGATAAAAGCACGAGTGAGGGCAAAAATGTTATGAGAAACATTTATGTAAATGGTTGTAGTTTCTCAGAAGGCCATAAAGAACTTAGAGACCGAGACGGCAAACCATGGCCTGCATATTTTGAAGAAGACAATGTTGTAAATGAATCATTGAATGGTGGGAGTTCTTTTAGATCATTGCGAATGTGTATGCAAAGAATTTTTAATGAAATGCCTATAGATATTATGATTTGTCAACTTTCATCTATGGACAGAGGTGAAGTATTTTTAAGGAGCAAGGAATTTGTAAGATGGCATGAGCCTATGTATATAGCATATATGCCAACAAGATTTATTCACAGAGATCATCAATTGGAAGTTTTAAAAAGAGAAGGGTTCAGTAAAAGAGGAGAAGATTATAGATACTTTAACCAAAAAGGAGAGACCATTGAAGACAAGTATTATCACAAATTAAAACTTTTTAATGACACAATGCTTACAAATACAAAAGACAAAGAATTACACATAATAGGATTGTGTAATAATTTAAAACTTTTATGTGAAGCAAAAGGTATTAAGTTGCTTTTTACAGCAATGAGTGAGAAATGCATACCAAATGTTGAACACATTACACCATACTTTACAAAACCTATGAGTCATATTGTAGGAAAACAGGGTCCTCTTGTTGAAAGTGAAACAGATTTCCATCCAAACGAAGCAGGACATGAAAAAATTTATAGATATATAATAAGTGAGTTAGAAAAATTATGAGCGATATAAAAAATTACAACGAAGAAACACAAGAACTGTTTTTAAGATTCTTATTAAGTGAGGCTGACTTGTTTGCAAGGTGTCAAAACATTGTAGAGCCTGAGTATTTTAATTTGAAATATAGATCAGCAGTTGAACTTTTTAAGAGCCATAGCGAAAAGCATAATTCAATTCCAACTCCAGAACAAGTAAGTGCGGTAGCAGGCATACAATTAGAACCAATACCTAATGTAACTGTTGATCATCACGATTGGTTTTTATCAGAGTTTGAAACTTTTTGCAGACATAAAGCATTAGAAAAAGCAATTATCGAAAGCACAGACTTGTTAGAAAATCAAGACTATGGAACAGTTGAAAATAAAATTAAAGATGCAAGTCAAGTAGGACTTGTAAAAGACTTAGGTTTAGAGTATTTTGAAAATCCAAAAGAGAGATTAGAATGGATTAAAAATCAAGCAGGTGCTGTTAGCACAGGCTGGAAAGGCATAGATCACAAACTGTATGGCGGACTAAACAGAGGAGAAATTACAATTTTTGCTGGTGGTTCTGGTGCAGGTAAAAGTTTATTCTTACAAAACTTTGCGGTTAATTGGGCACTTGCAGGACTTAATGTTGCTTATGTTAGTTTAGAACTTAGTGAACAGTTAATAAGTATGCGTCTCGATGCAATGGTTAGTGGATACAGCACTAAAGAAATAATGCGTAATATGGATGATGTTGACTTAAAGGTGCGTATGAAGGCCAAAGGTGCTGGTAGATTAAGGGTAAAGCAAATGCCAAATGGTGTTAATGCTAACGATTTAAGAGTCTTTTTGAGAGAATATGAGATTGAAAGTGGCGAAAAAATAGATTGTTTGCTGGTTGATTATTTGGATTTAATGATGCCTATCAGTGCAAAAGTTAGTGGTAGTGATCTGTTTATAAAAGACAAGTATGTATCAGAGGAGTTGCGTAACTTAGCAATGGAACGAGACTTACTAATGGTTACAGCATCGCAGTTGAACAGAGGTGCAGTAGAAGAAATAGAATTTGATCATCATCATATTGCAGGTGGTATTAGTAAAATACAAACAGCAGATAATGTTGTGGGTATTTTTACAAGTAATGCTATGCGAGAAAAAGGTAGATATCAAATACAGTTTATGAAAACACGTTCTAGTAGTGGTGTAGGCACAAAAGTAGACTTAAAGTTTGATCCTGACACATTAAGAATAGAAGATTTAGAAGAAGGCGATGAAGATGCAATGACTATGTCCACAACAGGACTTGTTGATCAACTAAAACGTAATAATTCTATTAAAGCAGATGATGAAGAATCTAAAGGAACAATAGATCAAGCATTGAACATGCATGAGTTCTTAAAAAAGAATGACTTCTAATGATAAATAGTAGTAAAGCATAATACCGCTGGAGAGATTGTGGCTAAACATAGAAGCATATTAGAAGAATTAAATAAAATTTCCGTCGATAAGAGCAAGGATTACGTTGTGGAAAATCGTGCTGAGCATGTTATAGCAAGTGCAATCAATCTGCTAGAACAAGTTGATAGAAACTACTCACCAGAAGAAGCAAAAAATTTAACTAATAGGCTTGTAAATAGTATCAAACATCGCGATCCTTCAAAATTTTCTAGAGGTATTAAAAAAATTATCAAAGAAAACTTGAAGGAGCAATCAAGTGAAGATTAGCCACTTAATAAGTGAGACAAAAGCACAAGGTGGTTACCCTATTCGAATTGAAAAAATCACTCCGGATGCCGGAAAGGCAAGAAAAGGTCAAAAAAATCAATACAAATATTTTTTTATTAAAAATGGTCAGCCAGTTGCAATAAGACGCGACCATGGTTTCTATAAACTAAACAGAGATGACCGAGAGAAATTACTAAGAAAAGATCCAACAGAAAAGAAAGTTCAAGGCCAATGGCAATATCCTAGAACATTATACACCGCTGTTCTAAATATAAATGGAAAAAACCCAAAAGACGGAACTGCTGTATTTGATTTAGAGACTTTTGGTTTCAAAGTAAACAACAGCATAGACAAATCACAAATTGGTCAACCTTTGGTTGGACTTACCGCAGACGAATTATGGAAACAGATTAATCCAAGGCTGGACAGCACAGGAACTGATGATGCATTCAAAAAGAAACAAGGTAGAGTATTCGGAAAGCAAGGAAAGATTGCTCAGTGGAAGGCAGGGCAAACTGGTAAGTATGGCGTAGCAACTCGTCAAGACCCTACAGCGAACACATTTGATAAACTTTTTGTATCAGGCGGGTTAGCGGCAATGGATAAAATGGGATTATTTGGTAATCCAAATGCAACAAAAAATATAGAACTAGACGGAGATATAAAAGCAGAATTAGATCTTATTATACAAGCAGGCCAAGGACAAATATTACATCAACTTTTAGGTGATTTACAAAATGTATTTGATAAAACACAAAAAGATATCCAAGGTTCTGCAGAATATCAGGCAATGAAAGATAAAGCACAACAAGATCCAACATACAAGGGAGAATCTATTGTTTACGAAGATGACTTAGGTGGCCCAGAAGCAGAAAGATTAGATCATGTAGCAAAAGAATTAGCATACAATGACGGTGTTGAATTTGATAGGTATAAAGATGAATACCTTAAAAGAGCATATGATTTATCACAAAAAGATGCAGATGAATATAATAGCATTCTTTCAAGACCGCCTTCAATGCCAGGTGAAGAACCAGAGTATGGAGACCCTGGTTATGATAATCCAAACGATCCTAAAAAATCACAAGCATATCAAGATGCAATGGCACAAGGAACGCAACAAATTGCACAAATTTTTGGTAATATAGATAATATAATCAAACAAAGCAAAATAAAAGTTAATAATCCAGACCTTTTAAAAGGCATTGCTAAAAGCATTTTAAGTGCTGGACAACTTTTTCCTGCTTACAAATATATAGCAAAAGAGTTTCCTAAATATAACCAAGCGGCAATGGACCGTGCAACTTTAACTAAGAAAGACTATGAAACATGGGTGAACAAACTTAATCTATTTAAGGATTCAGAACCTGAAAAATACAGAGAATTACTTCAACCATATGGTAATGCTATGCCTTCATTTCAAAAATGGAAGGCTCAACAAGGACCTAACATGCCAACAGATCCTAAAGGTGCATACTACAGTCCCAAAAAAGATTTAAGCAGAGTAGGAGATAGAAAACTATCAGCAAAAGATCCAGACAAAAACAAATATCAACCAACAGATGACCAATGGAAGGCTGAAATGCAAGTTAAAGTCCAATATGGAAGGGAAAAGGCCAAGGCAATGGCAGATCCTAAAAAAATGGGTAACGAATTTCCAGACTATAATAAATGGTTACAAATGAAAGGCTTAGGGCAAACTAAACAAAACAAAGACGGAACATTTTTTAAAGCAGATAATCCAAATTGGCAATCTCATTTAGGTGGCAATATGTTTATATCACATAAATTTATAGACCCTTCAACAAATCAGCCTATTAAAGTTGCAAAAGGAAAATTTCCTGAACTAGATAAGATAGTTAATCAGTTAGTTGATTTAAATCAACCTGAATTGTTAAACAAACATAGGAATAAAATAGTGCCAGGTGCATTTGTATTTCATATAGGTGGTAAAAACTCTGGAAAGCCAGGCGGAATGATCAAAGCACAAATTAAAAATCCTGTAAAACCTGGTGACACTTCAGCAATGTTAGTTAGTAAGTTCAACAATAAAGGATATACAACACCTCTAAGTTCAATAAAACTACAAATTGGAAATGCAGTTCCTAAAGGTTACAAACCTAGAACCCATAACAAAGGTGGACAAACAGCAACTAATCCAAACTTTGAATTGAAATAAAATGAGATTAAATGAGATTGTAAAAAATTCTATTACAAATATTATCTGCGAAGCAGATGGTAAGAATACTCATTTGGAACACTTAGAAGATCATATATTTAATCAAGGACACCAAGGAGCCAAAGAAGCAGTAGACTATCTATACAGTTTACATCAGATGCTTGAAGGAAATAGTGAGGCTCCAGTAAGCATGACAACTAAATGGGACGGTGCACCAGCCATTGTAGCAGGTAAAGATCCTGAGACTGGCAAATTTTTTGTAGGAACCAAAGGTGTATTTGCACAAAAGCCAAAAATTAATTTTACAAATAGAGATATAGAAGAAAATCATCCAGCAGAAGGATTGCAATCAAAGTTAAAGATAGCACTAAAGCATTTAAGTAAATTAAATTGGAATACAGTTGCACAAGGTGACATGTTATATACAAAAGAAGATTTAATGAATATTGGAATAGACGGTGAAAAGGTTATTGCATTTAAGCCTAACACACTTGTTTATACTGCACCAGTAGATTCAGACTTGGCAAAAGACATTTCAAGTGCTGAAATAGGCATAGTATGGCATACAGAATATCAAGGAGGTCCTACACTAGCAGATACTCAGGCTAAATTTGGTTTTGACAGTAGTGTATTAGGACAAACGTCAAGTGTTTGGCACAGAGATGCACTAATAAAAGATCTTAGTGGTATAATTACACTAAGCAAAGAAGAAAATGTAGATATTTTAAGTGCAATCACAGAAGCAAATAATTATCTCAATAGTATAGAACCAAGCACATTTAAATGGTTGGATCAAGGTAATGATTTAATAGGTAAAGATTTTTTACAACAGTTGAAAGCACATGTAAATAATAATATCAGAGCAGGAGCATTTGATGAACCAACTAAGTTTGCACAAGGATTCGTGCAAAAATACATAGACTTTATGCAAAAGAAAATAGATGGTTACAAGACGCAGAAAAAACAAGACGAAGCAAATGATAAATTAGTTCAAGGAGTCAAATTTATCAGAGAAAATGCAAAACAAATAGTTGCAGTATATGACTTATATTTAAAAATCATAGAAGCAAAAATAAAACTTATAAAAAAATTAGAACAGATAAGACAAATTCCAACATTCAAAGAAACAGAAAACGGTTATGAAGTAACTGGAGAGGAAGGATTTGTTGCAGTAGACAAAATAGGTAACGCAATTAAGTTAGTCGATAGATTAGAGTTTAGTAAACTTAATTTTGGAACAGGAGCACCTGGAAAATGAATG
>Ga0181420_1000060_pt1 | contig 35894 bp, 50 predicted proteins | sample 43SPOviralmetaG_FD_130145 | JGI IMG/M metagenome (GOLD analysis project Ga0181420, IMG submission 130145) | Marine viral communities from the oligotrophic San Pedro Time Series (SPOT) site, San Pedro Channel, CA, USA - 43 SPOT_SRF_2013-05-22 | ecosystem: Environmental > Aquatic > Marine > Strait... | reverse complement strand
TGGCAGAGATGACGAATGGAAGAAAGAAACAATTGCAAACACTTCAGAAGCACAATTCGAACAAGAGTATGGAAACTCATTCTTAGGAACTGGTAATACACTTATCAATAGTAATACACTACTTGGTATGAGAGCATTAGACCCCGATTGGAATAAAGACAATCTGTTTCTATATGAAAGACCAATTGAAGGTCATAGATACGTTTGCACTGTAGATGTATCAAAAGGAAGAGGTATGGATTACTCTACATTCACGATTATAGACGTGACTACGAGTCCATTTAAACAAGTTTGCACGTATAGGGATAATATGATATCACCTCTTCTCTTTCCCGATATTATAAATAAATACGTAAAACATTATAATGAACCAGTCGTTATTATAGAAAATAATGCAGAGGGTGGAATGGTTGCAACACAATTACATTACGAGATAGAATATCCGAATGTTTTTGTCCAAGGTCAATTAAAAGCAGAAGACATTGGTGTAACTATGTCGAGAAAGATTAAGAGAATCGGTTGTTCTACTCTTAAAGAATTATTAGAAGAAAATAGACTTATCCTCAACGATAGGCACACTATAACAGAACTTATGACTTTTGTCCATAAGGGAAATAGTTGGGAAGCGGATAGAGGATATAATGACGATATGGTCATGAATTTAGTGTTATTCAGTTGGTTTGTAACAACTGCATACTTTGAACATTTAACAGATACACAAGTTAAAGACTTATTATATGCAGAACAACAGAAGTTAATAGAAGATGATTTACTACCAGCTGGTGTTTTTGACGGACAAAGTGGTCAAGATACCTTTGTAGACACTGAAGGAGACAGATGGTTCACATCATCTATGAATAATTAAAACAAAGTAGGTTTGTTGGGTTATTTAAAGTTATAAATAAAACAGTAAACAACTTTTTACATTAACAGGAGTAAAAGTATGGCATTTCAAGTATCACCAGGCGTACAGGTCTCAGAGATAGACCTTACAAATGTTGTTCCAGCGGTATCATCAACTACAGGTGCATTTGCTGGACATTTCCAATGGGGCCCTGTTGGTGAAGTAGTAACAGTTTCAGATTCAAAGGGTTTAGTTGATAATTTCTATCAACCTGCTAATTCCGACGCTGGAGCAGAGGACTTCTATTCAGCGGAAGCATTTTTAAAGTATGGTTCATCACTTAGAGTGGTTAGAATCAACACATCTCAACTAAACAACGCAAACGCTTCAAACGCAACTGCATTATTAAAGAACGATGACGATTACGTCAACACTTACCAAGATGGTTCTCAGAGTGGAACTGTAGGTAATTACATTGCAAAATACGCAGGTTCTTTAGGTAATTCATTAAAAGTTTCCGTTTGTGGTTCATCAGATGCGTATTTTAACGACGCAGTAACAACAACTTCTGCACAAGAATCAGTAGGACAGACAACAATATCTGTTACTGCTTCTTCAGGAATGTTTGTTAGAGATATCGTTAGATTCGCAGGTCACAATACAGAGTATAGAGTGACTTCAATCCCCGATTCAACTTCAATAGTAGTTGAAGCAATCGGACAACCTGCTGGAACAGGTCTAACTGCATTAGTTGCCTCAGGTGCTAACGTAGATAGATATTGGGAGTTCTATAGTTCTTTCGATAAAGCACCTGGCAAGTCGGGTACTGCAACTGCCGCTGGTGGTTCAGATGACGAAATTCACGTAGTAGTTTCAGACGAAGACGGAGAGTTAACTGGAGTTAAAGACACAATCCTAGAAACATATGGTTTCTTATCACTTGCGTCAGACTCAAAAGGTTCTCAAGGTGAGTCAAACTATTACAAAAACGTAATTGCACAAAAATCAGACTATATTTACTGGTCAGGTCATTCAACAGACCTACTTGCAAGTGCAAACGAAACAAGAACACACTTACAATCTGCTACAACAGCATTTGGAAGACCTTCAGGTGTTATCTCTCACTCATTACAGGGTGGAGTTAACGGAAGAGCTCCTACTGCTGGTGAGAAATATGGTGCATACCAAACACATTTCGGTGATGCAGAAACAGTAGACGTGTCATTCTTAATCGTAGGTTCAACAAGAACAGACGATGGTTCAGGTAACGAACAAGATTTACTTGCAGACCACAACACAATATGTAACCAAATTATACAAATTGCAGAAGACAGAAAAGACTGCATGGTTATATGTTCACCAAGACGTGCAAGTGTTGTTGGTGTATCAAGTGAATCAACACAATCAACAAACGTTATTGCTGATTATTCATCAGTCACTTCTTCCTCATATGCAGTGTTAGACAGTGGTTGGGTATACTCATATGACAGATATAACGACAAATACTGCTACGTGCCCTCTAATGGACATACAGCGGGTATTATGGCAAGGTCAGACTTATTAAGAGACCCATGGTTCTCACCTGCTGGTTTCTCAAGAGGTCAATACTTAGGTATTACTAAACTTGCTTTTAATCCTTCACAATCATCAAGAGATGACTTATATCGTGCAAGAATTAACCCAATTGTTACCTTCCCAGGCCAAGGAACAGTATTATTCGGAGATAAAACAGCACTAACTTCACCTTCTGCATTCGATAGAATCAACGTAAGAAGGTTATTCATAGTATTAGAGAAAGCAATTGCAGTTGCAGCTAAATCACAACTCTTTGAATTCAACGATGCATTCACAAGAGCTCAGTTTAGAGCTGCTGTAGAACCTTTCCTAAGAGACGTTAAGAACAGACGAGGTCTAGTAGACTTCTCAGTATTATGTGATGAAACTAACAACACTGATACAGTTATAGATAGAAACGAATTTGTATGTTCTATCTTTGTGAAACCTGCTAGAAGTATTAACTTTATAACTTTGAATTTCGTTGCTGCTAGAAGTGGTGTCGATTTTGAAGAAATTTACAGTGCAGTTTAAGGAGAAATAAATGGCAACTATAGACCAATTTAAAGCACAACTTATCGGAGGAGGCCCAAGAGCTAACCGATTTAAAGTTTTCATACCAAGAGCTGGTAATAAGATTGAATTCTTATGTAAAGCTGCTAATATCCCTGCGGCTACGTTGGGAGAAGTTGTGGTTCCTTTCAGAGGACACAATCTTAAACTTGCTGGAGAGAGAACATTTGCTGACTGGCAGATTACAGTTATCAATGATGTTGAGTTCTCAGTAAGAAGTGGTCTAGAAGCATGGCAAGAAGAGATTCAAGCATTAGATAGTGGAGAAGGTTCAACAACTACAGACTATCTTATTTCTAGAGCATTCGTAGAACAGCTTAACAAAGATGACTCAGTCCTTGCGAGATACGAGTTTTTCAACATGTTCCCAAAAAACATAGGTGAAATTGCTTTATCATATGATACAGTAGATGCACTTGAGGAATTTACAGTTGACTTTACTTTCTCTCACTGGGAAAGAGTTCAATAACTTTTACAGTGAAAAGTGACCACTATAATGTGGTATAAATATTAGTATGGAAATTTTAGGGTTTGAAATAAATCGTAAGAAAGACGATTTAAGAACGATAGAGGACAAAAATCAAAAGTCCTTTGTCCCACCCGTTGACGATGATGGAACTCCCGTCATTGAGCAACAGAGTGGTTTCGTATCGGGTGCAGCCTACGGGTCGTATGTCGATATGGAAGGTGGTGTCAAGAGTGAGGCAGAACTCATTCGTAGATACCGAGAAACCTCTTTGGTTCCCGAGTGTGATTCGGCAATCGAAGATATAGTCAATGAGTGTATCACTTCTGACACATCAGATAAGATAGTGACCCTTGACCTCAGAGATGTAAAACTCTCTGACAGTATCAAAACAAAGATACAAGAAGAGTTTAATCACATCTTATCTCTAATGAAGTTCAATCAGAACTCTCATGAATTATTCAGAAAATGGTACGTAGATGGAAGAATATACTTCCATAAGGTTGTTGATAGTAAACGACCTAAGTTAGGTATCGTTGACCTAAGAAATGTTGACCCAATTAAGATTAAGAAGGTCAGAAACATTGAAAAGGAAAAAGACCCTAGGACTAAGATAGATAGAATTAAAAAGATTGAAGAATTCTATATGTTTAACGACAAAGGATTCGATAAATCGACTGCAACCGAAGGGGTTACAGTAAAAATTGCACCTGAGGCAGTGACATACACTACTTCGGGTCTATTAGATTACACTAAGAATGTTGTAATCGGGTATTTGCATAAAGCATTGAAGACTGCAAATCAGTTATCAATGTTAGAAGATGCACTTGTTATCTATAGGATATCAAGAGCTCCTGAAAGAAGGATTTTCTACATAGACGTAGGTAACCTTCCTAAAGCAAAGGCAGAACAGTATCTTGCAGACGTTATGAATCGTTACAAGAACAAGTTAGTCTACAATGCAGATACAGGGGAAATCAAAGACGATAGAAAACATATGAGTATGTTGGAAGATTTTTGGTTACCAAGAAGAGAAGGTGGTAGAGGAACAGAGATTACTACACTTCCAGGCGGACAGAATTTAGATGATATTGCAGATATAGAATACTTTAAGAAGAAACTATATCAATCACTAAACGTTCCTGCCTCTAGAATGGAAGCAGACAATGGATTCAATATGGGTCGTGCGTCTGAAATTTCTAGAGACGAACTTAAATTTAATAAGTTCACAAACAGACTTCAGAAGAAGTTTGCAAGAGTTTTTACTGATATTCTTAAGACACAATTAGTTCTTAAGGAAATCACAACTGGAGAAGAGTTTGATTTAATCAAAGACTTCTTACAGTACGATTTTGCAACCGACAATCATTTTACAGAGTTGAAGGATGCAGAAATAATGAGAGAGAGAATAGATACTCTTTCTCAAGTATCCGACTATGTTGGACAGTATTATTCTAAAGAATATGTTAGAAAATACATTCTAATGCAGACGGAAGAAGACATTAAAAAGATAGATAAACAAATCTCCAAAGAAGGAGAGGGTGAATCAGATGAAAAAGGCGAAGATGACTTCGGAGGATTTTAATAAATGAGTAGTGAAATAGCAAAAGAAATAGTAGATTCAATAGAACAAGGTAAGTTGGATACTGCAAAAGCACAAGTTTTTGACGGAATCAAACAGAAGTCTGCAGAAGCAATCGACATGAAACGTGTTGAAATGCAAGTAGACTGGATGGATAAACAACCTGAACCTACTGGTGAAGCTGAAGAGTAATGAAATCATTTGCAGAAATTTCTGTTGAGTTAAAAGAGGCAAAGTTTAAACTTCCTCGTGGACATAAAGAACTCAAGAGAGACGTTGTTAAAGTAGGTGGTAAGGAGATAGTAATCACTTACACTGAATATAGAGGTAAGGTTCATGTATACGTAAATGGACAAGACTTCGGAGGTGCAACGTACAAGGATATGAAAACTGCAGAGAAAGAAATGAAATCCATGAAGAGTGTCATAAAACAAATGTCTGAGGAAGAAAATATAGATATAGAGGAAATTTTCAATGAAGTTAATATCAGAGTTTAATGATTACAGTGTTTCTCCAATCATAGTAGAGGAGAACGAAAAAGGACAAAAAGAATACTTTATCGAAGGTATTTTTATGCAATCCGAAATTAAGAATCGTAACGGAAGAGTATATCCTAAAGAGGTTATGCAGAAAGAAGTAGGACGTTACGTCAAAGAATTCGTTGAAAAGGATAGAGCATTCGGTGAGTTAGGACACCCCGAAGGGCCAACTATCAATTTAGACAAAGTGTCTCACATGATTACCAAATTAGAAGAAGATGGTAACAATTACGTGGGACGTGCAAAGATTTTAAGTACCCCCAATGGTCAAATCGTAAGAAATTTGATTGATGATGGTGCTAAATTAGGAGTTTCATCTCGTGGACTAGGTTCCCTAGAACAAAAAGGTGGTGCTCAATACGTAAAAGATGACTTTCAACTTGCAACAGCAGGTGATATCGTTGCAGACCCTTCTGCACCTGAAGCTTTCGTTAACGGAATTATGGAAGGTACAGAGTGGGTATATGAGAACGGATTACTTACTGCAAGACAATTTGACGAAATGCAGACTGAAATTAGGTCTGCTAAGTCGAATAATTTGGAAGAAGTTACAATTAAACAGTGGAAAAGGTTCGTTGAGAGTCTTTAACATATAAATAAAAAAGTAAACTCAAACAGGAGAAAAACATGGCAGAGTTAGAAAATAACCTAGATACAGTCGAAGAGACTGTTGAAGCTATAGAGGAAGGTCAACAACCTAACGCTAAAGCTGAAGATGGTGACAAGAAGCCAGTAAAACAAGGGTCTTCCGACGCTGAGAAAATCGAAAGCGGAAAGGGAGATGTCGTCAAACCTGAAGAAAATCCTGTTGACAAAGCTGTTGCATCAGTAAAAGCTGCTGAGAAAGCTCCTTCAAACGAAGGTGACGCTCAGAAGAAAGGTGCAGACAAACCTGAAAAGATGGAAAAAATCAAAGAAGGTGAAGAAGATTCTAAAAAAGATGTTGTTGAAACATCTAAAATGGAAAACATTAAAGCTATCGTCAACACTATGAAGGAAATGACTAAAGAAGAACTTCAAAAAACTTTTGGTGCTATATCAGAAGACGAAGTTGACGAGACCTTGACAAAAGCAGAAGTCGCTAGAAAAATCGTTGAAACACTAAAGAAACTTGACAACGAAGAAGTTGCTAAGATTCGTGAAAAGTATGAAGACGAAGAAGAAGAAGAAAAGGAAGAAGAAGTCAAAGAGGAATCTGTTGACGAAGAAACTTCTGCTGAACTTGAATCTTCATTAGTCGAGATAGAAGTAGAAGACGACCTATCTGCAATCTCAGAAGCTCTTGAACTTTCAGAAGAGAATCAAGAAAAAGCAAAAACAATCTTCAAAGCTGCTGTAACATCTAAAGTTGCAGAAATTAAAGAAGAACTAGAGTCTCAATACTCAGAAGAATTAAAAACCTCAGTAGATAAAGTCAAAGGTGACCTTGCGGAAGCAGTTGACAAATATCTTACTTATTGTGCAGATGAATGGACGAAAGAAAATGAACTTGCAATCGAAAGAGGTTTGAGGTCTGAAATGACTGAAAACTTTATCGAAGGGTTAAAAACATTATTCGTAGAACACTACGTTGATGTTCCTGAAGATAAGTACAACGTCATTGACGAACTCGCAAATCGTCTCGATGAGATGGAAGAGAAACTTGATAACGAAGTGTCTAAAAACATGGAAATTGTTGAGGAGAACGACTCTCTCAAGAGAAGTAACGTGATAAGAGAAGCCTGTGAAGACTTGTCTGAATCACAAAAAGAGAAAATGGAATCTCTTTCAAATGGTGTAGACTTCAAAGATATCGAAGACTTTCAAGAGAAAGTAACAGAAATCAAAGAAGCTTATTTCCCAATTGAAGGTGAAACCATCTCTGAAGATACAGTTGTTGAAGAAGGAACAGGAGAATTTGCTTCTAACGAAGATAAAGTCCTAGACCCTTCAATTGCTAGATATTCAGAGGCATTATCAAAACTTAAACCATTAGGTTAATTTAAAGGAATATTAAAATGTTTTTATCAGAAAACTTACAGGAGAAGTGGGAGCCGATTCTAGAACACTCCGATTTACCAAAAATCGAAGATAGCTACAAACGTGCAGTCACAGCTGTTATCCTTGAAAACCAAGAGAACGCTCTTAACGAAGACAGAGCTACTCTTGCAGAAGCAGCACCTTTAAATTCCACAGGTACAGGTATTTCTAACTGGGATCCAATCTTGATTTCATTAGTAAGACGTGCCATGCCAAATCTCGTTGCATACGACATTTGCGGTGTTCAACCAATGACAGGCCCAACTGGTCTTATCTTTGCTATGAAAGCAAGATATAACGATGACGTTGACGCTGATAGACTGAATACATCAGAAGCTTTACATAACGAAGCTAGAACTGATTACTCAGCATCTGCTCAAACAACATCAACAACAGTTGGAAGTGACCACTCAGGAGACCCATTCAATGGTTCTTATGCGTCACAAACTTCAGGCGGTATGTCAACAGCTAGTGCAGAAGCATTAGGTGACGCTGCTGGAAACCATTTTGCTGAAATGGCATTCTCAATTGAGAAAGCTACAGTGACAGCAAAGTCAAGAGCACTTAAAGCGGAATATTCATTAGAACTTGCACAAGACCTTAAAGCAATCCACGGCCTTGATGCAGAATCAGAACTTGCAAACATTCTATCATCAGAAATCCTTGCTGAAATAAACAGGGAAGTTGTAAGAAGTGTTAACAACCAAGCGAAAACTGGTGCAGCTGCTACAGCTTCAGCAGGTACTTTCAACTTGGACGTTGATGCAAATGGTAGATGGTCTGTAGAAAAGTTCAAAGGACTATTGTTCCAAATCGAAAGAGAATCAAATGTTATTGCTAAAGAAACAAGAAGAGGAAAAGGTAACTTTATCCTTTGTTCTTCAGACGTAGCTTCTGCTCTTTCAATGGCAGGTGTATTAGATTACGCTCCTGCTTTATCAACTAATCTTAACGTTGACGATACTGGTAATACTTTTGCTGGTGTATTAAACGGAAGAGTTAAAGTCTACATAGACCCATATGCGTCTTCAGACTACTTAACAGTTGGTTACAGAGGTTCAAATCCTTATGACGCTGGATTATTCTATTGCCCTTACGTTCCATTACAAATGGTTCGTGCAGTTGGTGAGAATACTTTCCAACCAAAAATTGGTTTCAAAACAAGATACGGAATGGTATCTAATCCTTTTGTTGGTTCAACACCTTCAGACGGACTTGCTTCAGCAGGAACTAACCAATACTACAGAAAATTTGCAGTATCAAACATTCTGTAAAAAAAGTTTAGAACTTTTAAAAAGGGTCTTTCGAGACCCTTTTTTTGGCACTAAATATAAGGTATCAATAATGATACAGACATAAACACACACACAAGGAGGAAATTATGTCAAATGGAAAATCAGGTTATGAAATACGAGCCGACTTACTAAGTATGGCTCAGTCTATACTAATAGAAAACTTATCTAGGAAAAACGATGCGGTTTATACCCACAACGATAATCACCCTGATGATAAGAAACCTTTAATAACTACTTCAATCAATGCTCAGGATATTATTGCTGTTGCATCTGAATTGAATGAGTTTGTTAATGAGAAATAACTATAAATAGTATTGTGGGGTGGAATTATTCACCCCCTTTAGAAGGAATAAATTATGTCAGAATATGCAAAAACAGTGAAAGTGTTAGAAGGCCCTTGGGAGAAAAGTGCATTCCCAAATGGTATAGAAACAACAGACGTTATCAGTAGAACCATATCTACACGATACATTAAAGAAGGATACCTTTGTGAAGAGGTAGTTCAAAGAGAATATCGTGGTGATGATTATCAAGATACCACAACGTCAAAAAGGATTATAAAACTTGACTGAAATTAACAAATCAATTCTTAATAAGAATAATTTTAGATTACTAATTGACAAAGTTCCAGCAGTGGAATACTATGTTCAATCAGTTAATATCCCAGGCTTATCATTTACAGAGACAGTAAGTGCAGCGGGTGTAGGATTAGATGCATTTTTCCCAGGCGATAAAGTGTCATTTGAATCCTTAAGTGTATCATTCTTAGTAGACGAAGACCTTGCAAACTTCAAAGAAATGTATGATTGGATGAATGCAATCGTTCCAGTTTCAGACCCAACTGCCTTTGCAAACTTTACTGGTACGGAAAAGACTGCAACTGGTAATTACAGTGACGTTACTAACGACCTTGCACAATATTCAGACATTACAATAGTGGTCAACACTAATAAAAACATACCAAATAAATTTTTCAGATTTCATGATGCATTCCCTATATCTCTCAGTGGTATAGAATTGCAAAGTGGTTCAGAAACCGACGCTGTTGTTGCAACAGTTGAATTCAGATTTACATATTACGACATAGAATCCACTTCCTAAAATACCATAAATATGGTATAATAGTATATTATGACTTTAGATGAAATTAAACTAGAGTGGGAAAAGGATTGTGAAATTGACGATATCGAACTAGATAAGTCTTCTTTAGAAATCCCTAAACTCCACGCAAAATACCAAGACTTGTTATCCAGTAAGATACTTGTTATGAAACAGTATCAATACAAATATGATACACTTCTAAAGAACAAGTGGTTATGGTATAACGGAAAAATGTCTCAAGAACAAATTCAAGAGTTAGGTTGGTCAGACGACCCATTGGACGGATTAAAAATTATGAAAAACGACTTACAACTGTTCTATAACTCAGACAAAGACATTCAAGAACTGAATGCAAAAATCGAATACTTAAAAGTAACAATAGAATATCTTAAAGAGTGTATGCAAAATATCACTTGGAGACACCAAACGATTAAGAATACAATCGATTGGAGAAAGTTCATGGCAGGTTCATAATGATATATCAAAACTATGTTTGGATTGCAGAAGGATATTTCACCCCAACAGAAGTTGATACTATAATTGCATGTGCAAATAGAAAAGAGTGGGAAGGTGGAAGAGTCGGATTCGCAGGTTTTGACCCTGATGGAATAGAAACAATAGACGGAAGTGAAAGAGACGAAATTAGAAGGTCAGAAGTAAAATGGTTACAACATGAAGAATTACCACAACCATTCCATGAAAAACTTGCAAGTGCAGTTGAGTATGCAAGAGGAGATAATCTTTGGAACTGGGATTTAGATTACTTTGAAAACTTTCAATTCACCAAATATGCAGAACAACCTAACAAAAAGAAAGGTGATTTCTATACATGGCATACAGATTCAGGCCCAGTTGGACAAGAACATGGAACAGACGGAAAGGTTCGTAAGTTAAGTTGCACTATTCAATTATCAGACCCCGATGAATATGAAGGTGGTCATTTTGAATGGTTAGAACCTACTGGAACTTTTGATAAGTTACAATTAGGTCAGAACAATATTCTTTTAGATAATATGAAAAAGACTGCACCATTCAGTGCAAAGACAAGAGGTAGTATTATCATATTCCCTTCAGACGTTCACCACCAAGTCACACCAGTCACACGAGGAACTCGAACATCACTAGTAGGGTGGTTAGTAGGTAATCCTTTCAAATAAAATGGAACTATTACGTGCATTCGGGCCTAGAGTTGCGAAGTATAAATTGTCTGAATCAGAATCTAAATCTCTATTAGAAATCTGTAATCCTATGCAAATGGACGCAACTGAAACTCTTGTTGGTTATATCAAAGAAGAAAAGTTTATCGGTGATTCTTTAAGACGAACTGAAGTATTCAATACTCTAAAATCAAATATACAATCATATATCAAAGAAGTCGATAGTGGATACTTTGATAAGGATTCTGATATCGTAATGGATTCTGCATGGTATAATAAACAAATTGCACTAGAGTATAATCCACCACATTGTCATTATCCAATATGTGATATAGTATGTGTTATATTTCCTTCTATACATATAGACGAGAATGCAGAATCATATAAGAACAATAGTAATACAGAACAACAGGGTCAACTCCACCTTACATATGGTGAGGTTGGGTTAAATGGGTTCGGAACTGCACGAGTTGTGGTGGAACCCGAAGAGGGAGATATGTTTGTATTTCCTTCAACACTAATACACTACACTTCTCCAGTTTTAGGAAATAGTGAGAGGTATTCTATATCTTGTAATTGGAAATTTGCTTCACATGGTTAGAGTAGAAAAAATAGACGAAGTCTTTATGAAGGTTCATTGTGATGACGGACTTGCAAGAGACCTATATGATTTCTTTTCATATACAGTTCCAAATGCAAAGTTCATGCCTTCATATAAGAATAAATTTTGGGACGGAAAAGTTCGACTGTTTTCTTTAAAGACACATAAGATTTATATTGGTTTACTTCCATACGTGGACGATTTCTGTAGAGAACGTGGATATGACTTTACTGGTATACAAGACGTTATAGGAGAAAAGGAAAGAGAGAAAGTTAGTCAGTCATGGTTAGCAGATTTAAACCTTCCTTTTGAACCTAGAGATTATCAAATAGATGCATTTAATACTGCAATTCAATACGGAAGACAACTTTTACTTTCACCTACTGCAAGTGGTAAATCCCTTATCATATATTTACTTACAAGATACTACAACAAGAAAACTGTTATCATAGTTCCTACTACTTCACTGGTAGAACAAATGACAAAGGATTTCCAAGACTATGGATACAAAGACCCAATCTGTAAAATATATCATGGTCAAGAAGTATTCGATTCACCTATAACAATTACAACATGGCAGAGTTTTAGTAAAGCACCTAAAAATGTTTTACAGTCTTTTGATATGGTTATCGGAGACGAGGCACATTTATTCAAAGCACAAACACTAAAAGGTATATTAGAAAAAATGAAAGACACTGCAATTCGTTTTGGTACTACTGGTACACTGGACGGAACTGAAGTTCATAGACTACAACTTGAAGGATTATTCGGCCCAGTCAAAAAGGTCATAACTTCAAAAGAACTCATGGATTCGGGAACAATTGCAAATTTAAAAATAGATTGTGTCATACTTCGTCATACCAAACAGAAGAAAATGACCTATCAAGAAGAAATGGATTACCTCGTAAGTTGTGATAGTAGAAACCAATTTATAACTAATTTGGTGGGTTCCCTAAAGGGTAATACACTGGTGTTATTCCAATACATAGAGAAACACGGACAACCTTTATGGGAAATGTTTAATCCTATGGTCAGTAGACAAAAAGGAACATTACATTACGTACATGGTGCAACTGATACAGAAGATAGAGAGGCAGTCAGAACGATAGTTGAAAATGCAAAAAAGAAAAATAATGTCATACTTGCATCATACGGAACTTTCTCTACTGGTGTAAACATAAAGAAAATTGATAATGTGGTTTTTGCAAGTCCTTCTAAATCAAGAATACGCAACCTTCAGTCTATTGGTAGAGGTTTAAGAAAGACAAAAGGTAAAACTGAAATGAGATTGTTTGATATTGCAGACGACTTACAATGTGATAATTACACCCTTGGTCACCTAAAAGAACGTATAAATATTTACAACGAAGAGAATTTTTCTTACGAAATACAACAATTTGATTTAAAGTAATGGCAACTCCAAAAGATTTAATACCTCAAAAATACGAAGTTATCAAACTTAAAACTGGTGCAGAGTTTGTAGGAATGGTTAGAGACTCAAATGAAGGTCTCGAAGTTACTCTACCTATGATTTGTCATTTATCAGTTCAACAACCAATCAATTCAACTCTTGCAACGTTTTATCCGTATGCACCAATGAGTGAAGACCCTATTGTCAAGATTCCTTTTGACCAAGTCTTACATAGAAGTAGCATGAATCAACAGTTCATTCCGTTCTATGACGAAGCCTCTTCTAACTGGTTAAGAATGGTAGAGGATAAATCCATACCACTAACTAATGATTTAAAAAGTATTTCGAAAGAGTACATGAAAAAAGCAGTTGATTCCATTTTAGAAAATGTAAGAGACGAAGATTTATTTGATGAATTTTATGAAGAACTTGGTGAGAGTGAATTTGAAACTGCAATCCCACCCAAGGACAAAACAAAACTTCATTAGGATTTGTTTTTTTCTAAATAAGTGCGTATAATTTAGACTTATATATACTTATACAAAATATTTATAACTAACTTTTAGGAAAACCATGACCACAGCAACTTTATTTGCGAAGAGCATGGTGCGAAAAGCTAGAGAAGTCAACCACGACCTTCGTCCTCAGAAACGAAAGTTAGTTGACACTATCGAATTTCTAGTGCTAATGACTCTTCCTTTCTTACTACCATTCATCATAATGTTTTACGCATCATCTATGAGAATGATATAATGAAACATAAACTCAGAGATACTTTGGAGATAACCACACTTGTGGCTGTCTTCTTAGTGTCTGTAATATCAATAACAGGAATATAATATGAGAGAACTAGGACAAGCATTACTATGCACACTTGCAATAGGTGTGTTTTTTGGATTTAAGATATATCCAAATTTAGAATATACAGGTGGAACTGGAGGACATAGTTGCACGGGTCAGTGTTATGTTGACTATGTTGAACAATTCGGAACACCTGCTGAAATAGAACAGAGAAAACAGGCACTTGCAAACTTAGATGAGTTCAGTGATATCAGAAGTCTATGGGCGGGTTGTGCCGCTTGTCATGGTCAGAATGGTGAAGGAATGGCAGTATTCCCAGCACTTAAAGGTCAAACTGCAGATTATATTGTAGGTAGACTTAATGCATACAAGAACAGAGAAACAGTCGGTGCAATGTCTTCTACTATGTGGGCTCAAGCAGGAATGTTGAGTGATGCAGATATCAATATGATTGGTAAGTTTATAGAGGTAGAACTAAAGTGAAGACGACTGAAGAGAAAGTATTACAAGTCGTTAACTTATCACCTGATGAATCTTGGATTGAGAAAATTGTTGAAGTTCACCCCATGAAACAAGTTGCAGTAATGTCAGTAGTTCAAGTAGTAGTATTTGGATTTATGTTACTTGCATTTTGGTTAATCAATATAGGATTGGGTAAGTGAAACACGTAGGATTCCCATTACCGAGTGAAATGTTTAACTCACCTCCGAAAGAAAGAGAGGATTGGGATAAACATGTTGCAATCACAAAACTATTAGATATCCCCCTCAAATGTCCACATTGTGACGAGAAATTAGGGAAGATAAAATGAAACACTATATAATAGGTACAACTGTAGGTTTATGTATGTTTTATCTTGCCGTTGGTGAGATAGATAGAATGAGTCGTGCAGTGGAGATACAATCGTTTATGAAGAGTAGAGTTAAAGATACTATCTCTTATTAGTATATTCCAACGCGGCAACATATTTATTTTATCATAGATTTCCCATATGTCTAGTGGGTTTCTTCAAATAATTCAAAAAAATAAATACTTAAAAACCCTCTTACAAAATAAGAGATTTAGTGTATAATAGATTCATGACTACTAAAAAAGACCCTAAAAAGGCCGAACACTACGTTAATAACAAAGAGTTCACTGCGGCAGTCTCCGAGTTTAACATTTCATGTAAACTTGCAGAAGAAAAAGGTAAAGTCAAACCTCAAATGACAGAATACATTGGTGAATGTATCTATAAGATTGCGACTCGATTATCGACTCGTCCTAATTTTATCAACTACACATACAGAGATGAAATGATATGTGATGCAATTGAAAATTGTATTCAGTATATCGGTAATTTCAACCCCGAAAAATCAAGTAACGCATTTGCATACATAACACAAATTTGTTATTATGCATTCCTCAGAAGAATCCAAAAGGAGAAAAAACAGGTCTTCATTAAACAACAGGCCACGGACGCTGCTGGAATGATAACAAGTGCATTCGATACAATTGACGGACAACACGACCCAACTCTAATCAATACTAATGTTGAATGGATGCAAGAAAATATGAATCGTGTTGAATACGAACCTCGTAAATCCCGAACAAAAAAAGTTAAAAAAACAACTAATCTAGAAAAATTTACTGAATGAAAATAGCCTTATTAAATGATACCCATTGTGGTGTCCGAGGTGATATGATAGAAATGTCAAATTACCAAGGAAGATTCTACAATGAAGTGTTCTTTCCATACTTGGACGAACACAAAATAAATCACATAATCCACTTAGGAGATTACTTTGATAGGAGAAAGTATATAAACTTTGCTTCTATGAAAGCAAATATCAAACATTTCATTGACCCAATGACTGAACGTGGTATTACTATGGATTTGATTTTAGGTAATCATGATACTTATTACAAGAATACAAATGAAGTTAATTCACCCGAGTTGTTATTATACAAAGAGGAGAATGTAAATGTCATTCAAGAATGTGAAGTAAAAGAATATGACGGATTCAATATTGCACTTGTTCCTTGGATTAACCCCGAAAACTATGCAGACGCAGTAGACTTTTTAAGAACTGCAGAGGCAAGTTGGTGTATGGGTCATTTCGAATTTGAAGGTGCTCTAATGATGCCAGGCATGACGTGTCAACATGGATTTGACCATTCTTACGTAAGTAGATTTGAGACAGTTTTGAGTGGTCATTTCCACCAAAAATCTGAGTTTGCAAACATCAGATATCTTGGGTCTCAAATGCAATTTACTTGGTCAGATTATGGAGATAACAAATACTTCCATATATTTGATACTGAGACTCAAGAACTTACCCCAGTTTTAAATCCAATCACTATGTTTGAGAAATCATTCTATGACGATACAAAAGAAACTTTTGAAACAATATCAAACATGGACTATTCTAAATTTACAAACAAATTTGTAAAAGTAATAGTAGTAAACAAGGACAATCCTTACTGGTTTGATACATTCTTAGATAAATTACATTCTGCAAATCCATTACATGTTGCAGTTGTAGACGATAACAAACATATGGATTTCTATGGTGATGATGATATAGAAGATATTGAAGACACCTTAACTATACTAAACAACTATATTGACGGGTTAGAGATACAAGGGAAGAAAAAACCTCTTGCAGAACTTATGTCGTCATTATATAATGAGGCACTGGACGAACATAACTATCTATGATAAATTTTAAGAAAGTAAGATATAAAAACTTACTATCGAGTGGTAATAAATTTACTGAAATACAATTAGACAAACACCAAACAACACTTATCTTAGGTGATAATGGTGCTGGTAAATCCACATTACTCGATGCACTTTGTTTTGGACTCTATGGTAAAGGGTTCAGAAATCTAAAGAAAGACCTACTAATCAATTCTGTTAATGGAGGAAACCTTGTAGTCGAGGTTGAGTTCTCTATTGGTAAGAAACAGTATCGGGTCATGAGAGCAGCTAAACCAAACAAATTCGAACTCTATGTTAATGACGTATTCGTCAATCAAGACGCAACAGTCAGAGACTATCAAGAACACTTAGAAAAGAACATACTCAAAATGAGTTATCGTTCCTTTACTCAAGTTGCAATCCTCGGGTCGGCAAACTTTACACCTTTCATGCAATTAAAAGCAACTGATAGACGTAAACTTGTAGAAGACCTTTTGGATATATCAATTTTTTCTACTATGGGAGATATCCTTAAGAAAAAAATCTCTAACCATACTGTTGAGGTTAGAGAGAATAATCATGAAATCGACTTACTTGAAGAAAGAATTAACGGACTAAATGAACAACTTAATGCACTTCGTGAAAATCGTGAATCGAAAATCCTAAAATATGAAAATACTGTTAATGAAACTCAAGAGAATATTAACAAACTTTTAGGGGACATAGATGAAAAGACGGAAAATGTGGTGGAGAAAAAATCCACCATCACAGATAAAGATATTAAAGAAAGTAAACTCAAACAAACAGTTGACATGGAAGCTAGACTTGAGGACGCTCGAAGAAAAGCAATTAAAGATATTGAATTCTACGAGAACAATGACGATTGTCCCACATGCAAACAGGGTTTAGACCATGAACACAAGAAGAAACACATACAGGAAAAAGAAGTTAAGGTCTCAGAAATCAAGGAGGCGGTTGCAAAACTTGAACTCCAAACCGAAGAACTTAATGTCAGAATCCAAGAAATAAACGGAATCCAAGACGCTATACTTCAGATTCAAAAAGAGATTGGTATTCTACAAACAGAAGTTGTATCTAACCAAAAGTTTGTTCAGAAGATTCAGAAAGAAATAGAAGAACTGAAAAAAGAAGGAACTGGTAATGGTGACGTTGCAGAACGAATCAATGATAGTGAAGAGAAACTAGATATTCTACATGCAAAGAAAGAATCATTAGTTGACCAACAACACTACTTTGAAATTGCACAAGTATTACTCAGAGACCAAGGTGTAAGACAAAAGATTATCAAACAGTATGTTCCAATTATGAATAAACTAATTAACAAGTATCTTGCACAATTAGAATTCTATGTTGGTTTTGAATTGAATGAAAAGTTTGAAGAAACAATCAAGTCTAGATTCAGAGACGTATTCAAATATGATAACTTCTCACAAGGGGAGAAAATGAGAATCGACCTTGCACTACTATTCACATGGAGAAGTGTTGCAAGAATGAAGAACTCAGTGAACACTAACCTATTGATTTTAGACGAAGTTTTTGATTCTTCATTAGACTCACAAGGAACAGACGATTTCTTAAAATTACTAAACACCTTGACAGAAAAGACGAATGCATTTATTATTAGTCATAAAGGAGAGGCACTTTATGATAAATTTAATGACGTTATTAGGTTTGAGAAATACAAAAACTTCTCGAGAATTGCAGAATAATATAAATAGTAATATGAAATCATTCTCAGAATTCACTAGTCCAACATACGAAGGGGTCAAATTAGACTTACCTAAAGTTATATCTGAAGGTTCTAAAATGTCTAAGGGAGACCTATTCAAAAGACAGAATAGAAGTGGATTCTTACAAAAAGCAGAAGACGGAGTATTACTCGATAAGGACGGAAACGAACTTAAGATAAAAGACAAAGACCTTTGGAGTGAATTGTCTAGTGAACTACAGTCTGCTGGAGACGAAAAAGATTTAACACTATGGACACCTAAGAACTTCAAACAAGTGTTTGGAACTACATTAGGAAATGTTCTGAAAGGTGGTAATGGTTTCTCACCCATAAATCAAGCAAATCCAACTGGTGAAGATTGGGAAGCTGGTATTGCAGTAGGACTTCAAAAATTAGGAAAAGGTATAGACTATAACTCACCCGAGTGGTTGAGGTTTGATAAGTATTGGACTGATTGGGAAGAGTCTGCAATGAAAACTGCAATAGATTTCAAAAACAAATTAGGTATATCAGAACTTAAACAAACTGGTTCTATGAAAGTGGGTGGACTTACTAAAGAGTGGAAAGGAACAAACACTACACCTAAAACCGACCTTATGGATAAGAGTGGTAAGATTAGAGTATCACTTAAAAAATCGGGTGGTTCTCAGTTAATGTCTGCTGGTAAAGCAGAAGCAATATCTACAGTAGAAGCTGCAATGAGACAATATGGAAACTCTTCAAGTGGTCAAAAAGAAGCACAAAAATTAGTTAAAGAACTAGAAGAGAAAATGATTAAGTTATCTCATAAAGGTGCAGTAGGTGATTTAGAACAACTTAAAGGTAAAGATAAATTATCAAGAGAAGAAGAAGATAAACTTGCAGAATTAGATATTGGACACAACTATGCACAAGAACTCAATCAAAGGTTAGAACAAACTTTTAATGGTAATGAAGAATTGAAAAAACTATTTTGTTATGAGGCTGCAACTGGTCATGCAAAGTTCGGTAGAGACACTTGGCCAACTGCAACAATGATTGCAACCTTCTATGAAGGTGGAGGTCTCTCACATGTTCAAAACTTAAGAGACCCACTAAAACATGGTGGAGCACTTGCCTCGGGAAATGACTTTTATGTGTCATTCAAATCAAGTGGTAAAAGTTCACCATATCTTTCTTTAAGAAGTAAGAAAGCAAAACAAAATCTACGTATGGACACCCTCTCAGATATCATACACAACGAATGTGGAAATTCAAATCTTTTCTTAACAGAAGAGGTAGAAAATCTAACTGAATCACAACTGATAAATAAACTTATGAAAATGTCAAAAGAGTTTTCTTCTAAAGTTGCAAATGCCGCTAAGAAGATTCTCAATGAGATTACTAAGAGAATACAGAATGCATTCAATTGGATTAAGAAACAAGGTGCAAAAATATGGAATGCAATCTTGTATTTCTTTGGATTTCAAATTTCAGATGTAAGAGTCAAAGGAGGAGGGGTTTACCCGCTAGTATAATATGTATGAATTGATAGACGAGGCTTCAAAAGTCTTACGCACACCACCACCCGTTTTCGATTTCGAGAACCCACCCGAAGACCCAAAAGAGATTGAAACAAATCTTGCAAGTGCAATGGAACGATTTGGTGGAATTGGATTATCTGCAAATCAGTTGGGATTAGATTACAGAGTATTTGTAATGAGAACTGCAGACAGTGGTATCAAAGCATTCTTCAATCCCGAAATAACTAAAGTTTCTCAAGATACAGATTTAATGAAAGAGGGTTGTCTATCTTTCCCCGACCTTTATCTAATGATTAAAAGGTCAAAAGAGATAGAACTAAAATACCAAGACGCAGAGGGTGAAGAACACACTATATACCTTACAGGGTTAGGTGCAAGGTGTGTCCAACATGAATGTGACCATTTAAATGGAATACTATTCATACAACGTGCGTCTAGACTCAAAGTTGAACGTGCATTAAAATCACGTCCAAAAGAGAGACGTAAGAGAATTGATTATGAAACAAGAATTGCAATCGCAAGAGCTATACAAGAACGAGAAAGTTCTGATACTTCCGAATCTGATAACGGAACAGGAATCGAAGGACTTGATTCTGTATCTGAAGACGCACGAGCATCTTAGAACAGTCGGAGACGGGTCAGATTACACTGCAATAAACATATTGCACATTCATACCCAATGGGTTCGTGATATCTTTAATAGATTAGCATTTGACGTTACCTCAGAAATCTATAAACATTCGGGTTTAAGAGTATATCCCGAAATGTCTGCAATAAATGAGTGGAAAATCGGTGGTGTTCAAGAACCACATAATGACTCAGTTTCAGACGTTGATATAAGAGAAGGTATTAAGGACGAAACAAGTCGTGAATGGACTGTAATTCTCTATATAAATGGACACGAAGATTCCGTTGAATCATTCAGAGGTGGTGAAACTTACTTCCCACATGAAGGCCCAACTGGTCAAATAATGACACCAGTAAGGGGTACAGGTATAGCATTCAGAGGAATCGACTTAGAACACGGCGTATACCCCGTCAGAAGAGGTTCTAGGTACACTATATCACAATGGTATAGTAGTAATAGAAGTCGTATAATTACAGACGAAAGAACAAAAGACCTTCACGCAAACCACCTATCTTTAAGACAATCGTCTTAATTTCAAAATATCTCATATGAGGGCTTGACTATAACCCTCACTTTTTTGTATACTAATAGAGTAATAAAAAAGGAGAAACAATGTTAACACTATCTGACTATCAATGTCCCGACTACGAGAGTGGTCTTTATAAAGGTATTCCAATGGAGTACAGAAATCACCCTAAAGTTCAAGAAATAATGAAGACTAGGTTGTTCACTGTAAGATACAGAGGCAAATCAAAACCAGGCTTTTATAAGAGAGCAGCTCATCATTGCATAAAAAAGTATGCAGATACCTTTGCAATCTATCCATATGCAAACTATGACGAATATCAAACTAAGGACGATTACCTTGGTCTTGAGAAACCTAAGTTTGACCCTGTTATAAGGAACTACGAAGAGGTTATGGATTTCAGAAAGATGCACATAAAATTCACATGTGAGGTCGCAAAACAGATTGATTTAAGTACAATTTAATTGAAACTAAAGCTTGACAATAACCGCCACTTTTTAGTACAATAGAATCATGACAAAAAGAAATCAAAAAGACACCCTTGCAAAACTAATGGCAACAGAGAATATTACTGTTGTTCATAAGAAAATACCAACTGCATATTTTGACGTAAAGAATAGGATACTTGCTTGTCCTATCTTTAAAGAAGATATCAGTGATGAACTCTATGACCTATTCATGGGTCATGAAGTTGGACATGCATTGAATACACCTTACGAGGGTCTTCATTCTGCATTAGAACTAAACAGAACACTTAAAGGATATCTTAACGTTGTTGAAGACGTTAGGATTGAGAAAGCAATCAAAAACAAATTCCAAGGATTGAGGAAGTCTTTCTTTACTGCATACAATGAATTGATGGAAATGGATTTCTTCCAACTTAAGAAAAGAAATCTTGCAGAACTTTCATTGATTGACAAAATCAATTTACAAACTAAAGTCGGTTCAAGACTTGGTCTTAAATTCAATACAGTTGAACAAGGTTTCTTAGATATGGCAGAAGCATGTAAGACTTGGGAAGACGTTGTTGAATGTGCAACTGCAATCTATGAGTATTCTAAAGAGAATGAGACTAGAACTGAAGATGACGAAATGTTAGTTCCTCAAATGTTTGACGTTGGTGATGAAGAAGAAGGAGACGAAGAAGAACAAGAAGAAGAATTTGAGTCTTCTAATGAAGATTATGAAGATGAGTATGGTGATTCAGAGGAAGACGAAGAAGAAGATTCTCTTCCCGAGATTGGTGATAATGTCGACCAAGGTGATTCAGAGGAAGACGAAGTTGACGAAGAAACTGAAACTGAAGAAGAGGCAGATAATCAAGTCAAGTCTACTGGTGGTAAAGAAGGTGGTAAAGACCAAGGTTTCCACGATGACGAAGATGGTGCAAGGGAATCAATCACTGAACACTTTGCACATAACAATGAAGAACAATTTCTTTCAGACGAAAACATAATCATGTCTTCAATCAATCTAAAAGATACTTTCAAAAACAACGATATGAAAGATGTTGTTATTCCTTTCAAGACAGTTATTAGTGATTGGAAAAAATATATTACTGATAACGATTCTTACTATAGTGAAGAGAGAAGATTCAAAGAATATTCTAGAGGTTGTTTTGCTGCGAAGAGATTGGAACAAAAAAACAAAAAGATTGTTGCTCACATGGCAAAAGAATTTGAGATGAAACAAACTGCAAAAGTTTCTAAGAAAGCATTTACTGGTAAAACTGGTAAACTTGATATGAATAGACTTGCAAAATATCAAATTGTTGATGACATTTTCAAAAGAGCAATTTACCTTCCCGAGGGTCAGAACCACGGGTTGAATGTTCTTGTTGATTGGAGTGGTTCAATTTGTGATGAAGTTACAGACCTTCTAGAACAATCAATGATTCTTGCAGAGTTCTGTAGAAAAACAAACATTCCTTACAGAGTGTATCTATTCTCAGACGCATATTATACTGGAAGAGAAAAAGAAGATGATTATGGTTATAGAGACAATGGTGGAAAACTTATTGAAATACTTTCTAACGAAATGAACAATAGACAACATAAAGAAATGATGACTTACTTGGGTTGCATGTATGCAAACTACTTCAGTCAAAAGATTGGTTGGAGAAACTATCAGAAGTCAATTGCAAAATACAATGAGTTCTTTGGTGAGTTCGAAGCACTTTCAGATGATGGAAGATACTGGGACGTTGAAACAAACTTCAGACCTCAGAATTACAGACTAGGTGGAACTCCACTTGACCAAACACTTGTTGCACTTAGAAAATTATTGCCTGAGTTCAATGCAAAATACAATGTCGAAAAATCAATCTTGACTGTAATCACTGATGGATTCTCACATAGTGCAGACTTCCTTCAAATCACTGGTGATGAGAGAAGAGACATTGCAGAACAAGAAAAAACTATCGGTGAAGACTCTTGGAGATGTAGAAAAGGAAGAGACTTAATTGACCCTTATCTAAACAAAGTGTTCACTCTTAACAAACCCGAAAGTGGTTATGGTTATAGAAGTAGTTTTGAAACTACTCAGAACCTTCTACACTGGATATCAGAAACTTGTGATGTGGTTATCACTGGATACTTTGTTCTAGGTAGAAAAGCAGACCTTTACAACATTATGCCTTTTGTCAAAGGAGAAAACTTTTATGACTATGATTCTGCATGGAGAGAAATCAGAAAAGAAGGTAAAGTGTTCAAGTGTCATGGGTATAACAAACTGTTTATTACCCATGCAAACAACATGCAAACTGATGGTTCTGATGAACTTGGAGAAGAGTATGTTGATGCAAAAAAAGTGAGGGTAATGGCTGCCTTCAAAAGAAATCAAAAATCTAAAACAACTTCAAGATTTTTGACTAACGAATTTATCAAGGAGATAGCATGATGAAAAACTATGAAGTGAAGTATGAAAATATGACGAATATAACTGCAGTCTTATCGAAAGATGACTTTAGGACATTTACAGAAAAGGTGGATATTGCCTCTTCTAAGGGTGTCGACATTCCTCATATCGTAGAATATGATACAGTATTAGACACTTACGAAGTGATACTACTGGATAACAGTAAAACAATGGAAGAATTAGATAGGATAACATCATGAGAGACCCTTTAAGAGTAGACCCAGCATATTATATTTCAACACAAAATGACTACAGTAAATTTGCAGACGCAGTTATGGACGTGGGGCCTGCACCTTGCGTCAGATATGATTGTCCTATGTTCAATGAATGTAAAACTGAAGAGAAGGAATGTTTTGCATTTAGAATTTGGGTCAACAATGGTGGTGAACTAAACGAAAAACAACAACTAAAAATGGGAACAAGATTTGAGCAAATTAAATAAAAATATGCTTGACTATAGGTGCCACTTTTTAGTATACTATACAAGATGAGAAAAATAACTAATAACAACTTAAAAAGGAGACTATATGGATAAAAGAAGTTATGACAGAAGTGAATCGATTGACGTGATGGGAAAGCCGTTTCACTACACACCCGATAGGAAGGAATTTTTAGATACACTGGTATCTAAGTATCCGAATCAATCGGTTTTTACTAAAGAAGAAATTGACAATACTGGGACGTTCCCATATTGGGTAAAATCTTCTAGGTACAATTTTAGAGACAATGGTGTCTTTAATCTTACCCAAATTATCGGTGGATACAATGGTGGATATTCTGAATCTGCAGTTGTTCCTCCTGTAAATCCAGCACCTCAAGTGGTTGCAGTTGCACCACCAGTTGCTCCACAAAACATGCCAGTTGCCGCTGCGACTGAGTCTGTTAACTTGAATGACAATATTAAAATCATTCCCGAGAAGATGTCTAACTATGTTCCTTTTGGACATTTCAAAGACGTTAAAGGAATTATCAAGTCCAAAATCTTTTTCCCAGTATTCATTACTGGACTAAGTGGAAATGGTAAAACTCTTATGATTGAACAAACATGTGCTCAATTGAAGAGAGAACTTTTCAGAGTTAACATTACAATCGAGACTGATGAAGACGACCTAATGGGTGGTCATACTTTGGTCAATGGTAATGTTGTCTTCAGAGAAGGCCCTGTTATCAAAGCAATGAGAAAAGGTGCTGTCCTTCTTCTTGACGAAGTTGACTTGGGTTCTAACAAACTTATGTGTCTACAATCAGTTCTTGAAGGTAAAGGATACCTAATCAAGAAAACTGGTGAGTGGGTTTCACCTAAAGAAGGTTTCACAATTCTTGCAACTGCAAACACTAAAGGACAAGGGTCTGATGATGGAAAGTTCATAGGAACTCAAATCATGAATGAAGCCATGTTGGAAAGGTTTGCAATCACAATGCAACAAGAATACCCACCAGTTACTACTGAGAGAAGTATTCTTAAAAAAGAAATGGCACTTACTGGTGATGTTGACGAAGAGTTCTGTATCAAACTAGTAGATTGGGCAGACATAATCAGAAAAACCTACTATGAAGGTGCGATTGATGATGTCATTACCACTAGAAGATTGGTTCACATTGTCAATGCATTCAGAATGTTCAATGACAAACTCAAGTCAATAACCATGTGTATTTCAAGGTTTGACGAAGAGACTAGAAATAGTATCCTCGACCTCTACTCCAAAATTGATGCTGGAGTAGACTTGAATGCAGAAAACCCAGTTGACGAAACTGAGTCTTCAGAGTATAATGATTAGTATGTTTGGTAAAAAGAACAAAATTGATTACAGATATAACGAGGGAGAACTCTTAAATGAGTTTTCCCAGTATATCGACAACACCTATAAACAACATTATAGTTTAAACAAATACCAGTCCACTGAATTTATTATTGACAGTGGTCATGGTGAGGGTTTTTGTATCGGGAACATTATGAAATATGCACAACGATACGGAAAAAAAGGTGGGAAGAATAGAGCAGATATCTTAAAGGTATTACATTATGGTCTATTCATGTTACATGTTCACGACAAAGCGACAAAGGAGGCTAACAAGTGATGAAAATTAGTAATGATACGAGAGATATCTTCAAAAATTTCTCAACAATAAACCAAGGGATTAAGGTTTCAAGTGGTAATACACTTCAGACAATCTCTAATATGAAAAACATTCTTGCAGTTGCAACTGTATCTGAGGACTTTCCTCAAGATTTCAGTATCTACAATCTGCCTGAATTCTTAGGTGCAACCAGTTTACTGGAAGACCCCGACTTTCAATTTGGTGATGCAAGTTTAACAGTTGCAGACAACAATTCAAGTCTTGCATATTTCTATGCAAGTGAAGGTATGGTGACTTCACCCGAGAAAATGATAACAATGCCTGACGCAGAGATTGGAATTGATATTTCCTCTACACTTCTAAACGAGTTGCAGAAAGCTGCTAGTGTTCTAGGTGTAGGTGATTTGGTTCTTTCAAGTGATGGAACTACTATCACATTGCAAGTGACAGACAAAAAGAATTCAACTTCAAACACATTCTCAAGAATCGTGGGTGAAGGAAATGGTGTTTCATACACTATGAACTTTAAGATTGAGAACCTTAAAGTCCTAGATGGAAACTACGAAGTATTAGTTTCGTCAAAAGGAATCTCACACTTTAAAAACAAAGATGTGGATTTAGAGTATTTTATTGCATTGGAGCCTGATTCTAAATACAATGTTTAACCTATATAATAGTGTAGGTATTGTGCTAGTCTCTACAATGCATACGGGACATAAGACTTCTCATCAATCTTCAAGGGTTCTTATGACAGTTAATTCGGAGGGGTTTTAACTTCTTAATATGAATACAGAATTTTTATTTGTAGAAAAGTATCGTCCTCAAACAATTGAGGACACGATACTACCCGAAGGTATCAAAAATACATTCAGAGAGTTCGTTAAACAGGGTGAGATTCCTAATCTCATGTTATGTGGAAGTGCTGGTGTTGGTAAAACAACTATTGCAAAAGCACTTTGTAATGAAATGAATGCAGACTTTATTGTAATCAATGGGTCAGATGAAGGTCGATTGATTGATACCCTCAGAACTAAAATCAAAAACTTTGCATCTACAGTATCACTCAGTGGTGGTGCAAAGGTAGTCATTCTAGACGAAGCAGACTACATAAGTGCAGATAGTGTTCAACCTGCCTTGAGAAACTTCATAGAGGAGTTCTCTTCCAACTGTAGGTTTATCTTTACTTGTAATTACAAGAATAGGATTATAAAACCACTACATTCACGAACCACTGTTATAGATTTCAAAATGACACCAAGTGATAAACAACAACTTGCTGGTGTCTTCCTTCAAAGACTTAAAGAGATATGTGAAACAGAGAACATACAATTTGACGAGAAGGTACTTGTTGAACTTATACTTAAGTTCTTCCCCGATTTCAGAAGGTGTATCAATGAGGTACAACGTTATGGTGTTAGTGGTGTAATAGACACTGGTCTTATTGCAACACTCGCTGAAGAGAAACTAACACCTCTCATTGATATGATGAGAGATAAGAACTGGACTGGAATGAGAAAATGGGTTGCACAAAACTCAGACAATGATTTCGATTCCTTGTTCAGAAAGGTTTTCAATACACTTGAACAAAGACTAGAATCTTCTAGTATTCCAGCAAGTGTTTTGATTATTGCAGATTATCAATACAAATCTGCATTTGCAATGGATAGTGAAATCAATTTCGTTGCATGTCTAACAGAAATTATGTCGGAGTGTAAATTCAAAAATGGGTAAACTCAGACAATGGTTTAGGTCGTGGGTCGATAAACAAATCGAACAGTCTTTACAAAGAAAGGCAAACAAATTGTTTATGAAACACAAAGTTAAAACTGTAGATGGAGATAATACATGACACAATATGATGAGAGAGTCGAATATCAAAGAGACTTACTAGCAGCTGAAGAGTGGGCAAAAACTATTAAATCAGTTCACGCACATTCACTTAATTCAATGTGGTACGATACAAGACCACAAGATACTGAAGACGGAAAAACTGTAATGGATACACAATACTTCAGTGGACTTATTAAACGAGAAACTCATGACGGACATACACTTTACTTTGGAGAAGAACTCAAAGGTGAAGAACTTGTATACGAATTCAGAAGAAATGTCTAAAAGAAATCCTTTTGATTTTGTAAAGTCGGTCTCTTACGACAAAAAAGACCTCATGGTTGATGAGGTCGAAGAGAAATCATATCAACCATTCCTAATAAATAAAGCACTATCTTATCACCAAGATTCTGTTTTTCTTACTAACGAAATGAATGTCAGACACGGAGTAGACAATCGTCTTCAATACGTGTTTTTCCTAAATACTCTTAGGAAAAGACAAAGGTTTTCCAAATGGAGTAAACCTTATGTTAGTAAAAAACTCGATATAATCAAAGATTATTATCAGATATCAACTAGAGAAGCAAAAGAATATGCAACACTACTATCTGATAAACAATATCGTGAATTGAAAAATAGAATGTTAACTGGTGGTAGAGATAATGGATAACCAAGAAGAAGTAGTAAAAGACCTAGTAGAGGTCACATTCCCCGAAAAAGACGATTTTTTAAAGATAAGAGAAACACTTAGTCGTATAGGTGTCGCCTCACGTAAAGACAAGGAACTATTCCAATCATGTCATATTTTACACAAACGTGGTAAGTATTATATCACTCATTTCAAAGAACTTTTCAAACTAGATGGTAAACCTTCTAACTTAGACGAGTCAGATATTGCAAGAAGGAACACTATAGTGTCTCTTTTAGAACAATGGAAACTAGTATCTGTAGTCAAAAAGACCCAAATAGAAGACCCAAAAGCACCTCTAAGTCAAATCAAAATCATTCCATTTCGTGAAAAATCAGACTGGAAATTAACAACAAAATACTCAATCGGTTCCTCAAATACCTAAATATATCTGTTATAAATAAATAACTAAATGGAGGAACTTATGCTAACAGCTATAGCAGAATTCATTATGGGTATTTGGAATATCTTAATGGTTATTCCAATCGTGATATCAATTTGTAGTGTTATCGTCGCATTGACACCAACACCAAAAGATGACAAGATATGGGCGAAGGTATACACATACCTAGAAGTCCTTGCACTTGCAATTGGCAAGGCAAAGGATAAAAATCCATTGTTAAAAAAATAAATAGAGGTAATTTATGGAAATTATAATTGGACTTATTGTAATCGTGGGATTAGTTTACTTTTTTCAAAAGAAAGAGGATAAGAAGTCAGTTGCAAAACCGACTCCTAACCCTAAAAAACCAAGTGTTGCAGAATTAAAGAAACTTACCAAGAATCAACTCATAGAAATGGCAGATAAGAAGAGTCTTAAAGTCAAAAAGAGTGGTTCAAAGGCTGCGGTTATAACAGAATTACGAGACCAGTTGTAAACTGAAACGTGATTAACAAAAAGGGGACTTCGTCCCCTTTTTTTATATAAATAAGGGTATGGATATATTTGCATTGATAAGTGAAGTGGGAGCTCCAATTGCTGGAAGTTTAGTTATGGGGTTCTTTATTTTCACTGTAATCAAGCAGATACTTGAGGGTGTCGTTGATTCTATCAAGACCTTAACCATGTTTTGTAAGAGTTTAGAGAATCGTGCAAGAACAATGTCTAACGAAATGATTAAGATAGACATGTTAGTGTCAAGTGCCTTAGAACTCAGACCCGATATAGAGAGAGTTGCACGTGCAGAGAACTTTATAGAAGACGGGAAACTTGATGTGAGAAGGGACTAGTGGAAAACGTAGCACAACTTATATCTGATTATGGATTTCCAATCGTAATGATGGTTGGACTTGGTTATTTCGTATATTACATATGGTGGTTTGTGGGTGAAAAATTGGAACCCGAAATCGAAAAACAACACTTTGCATTGATTAAAGTGATTGACCAAGTGCGAATGTTAGACCAAGACTTGATTCGTCTACAACAAAAAGTGGACGTAGTTCTTGAATATAAAGAGAACGCAAAGAAAAGAGGAAAGGCTATAACAGATGAAAAAACTGATAATAATAAGTAGTATTTGTTTTGCATTTACACTAAGTGCAGATGAAATAGTACACAAATTCAAAAGTCCAAGCTTCAGTGGTCTTGGACAAAGTTCACACTATCTTACTATCGAGAACCAAGAGAAATCTAGACGTGATAAGATAGCACAAGACATAGAAGACAGAATCGCAAAAGCAGAGAGAGAAGCAAACAACACTACGCTTGCAAAATTTTTAAGAAATGTCGAATCTAGAATCTATGCTCAAATTGCAAAACAGTTAGTAGAGAATATGTTCTCTAATGGAGAGGCTGCAAGTTTCGGAATATTCTCCATAGAAGGAAATACAGTCACATACGAAAAATTAGTCCTCGAAGACGGACAAGAAATCATAAGATTAACAATTGTAAGTGAGGACGGAACTGAAACTATTTTAGATATACCAGTTGCAACGGGAAGTTTCTAAATGAAACATTTAGGTTTATTAGGTCTATTGGTCTTGCTCGCTAGTGGGTGTGCAAGTGTGCCTTCTGTCAAGGACAGTTGCACTTCTACAGTTATGGAACGTGTAGGAACGTGTATTGAAGAGGCAGAAGTGGTAAATATACCTACTTACTTAGAATTAAGAGACCTACCACCTGCTGAAACAATGCCTATTGTTGCAGTATATGGGTTTTTAGATAAGACAGGACAGAGGAAGAGTAAAGACGGAATTGCATCTTTCTCAACTGCAGTAACCCAAGGTGCAGAATCATATTTGATTGATGCACTTAAAACTGCAAGTGGTGGAAACTGGTTTAGAGTTGTAGAACGAACAAATTTAGATGCACTCGTAAGAGAGAGACAAATCATACGAAGTGCAAGAGAAGACTTTGCAAATCAAGAAGGTAATGAAGATTCCCCAACAGGAATTCAACCTCTCTTATTTGCTGGTATCCTTCTTGACGGGGGGATAATTGGATATGATACCAACATTGAATCGGGAGGCCGAGGTGCAAGAACATTAGGCATCGGTGCTTCGAACTCTTATAGAAGAGATGTTGTAACTGTAAGTCTGAGAGGAATCTCTACACTTACGGGTGAAATATTACTTAATGTGCAAACTACTAAGACGATTTTATCGACTGGTGGGGGGTATGACGTATTCAAATTTATGGATATGGATACCCAATTAGTGGAAATAGAAGACGGAGTTGCAACTAACGAAGGAGTATCAAAAGCTACTCGTTCTGCAATTGAACTTGCAGTCTTAGAACTTATAAAACAAGGTGACAAAAGGGGATTTTGGAAGATAAATTGGCCGATAACTGATGCAAAAATAGAGCAAGAAGTGTCGGACTTTTTAGATGAAAATGAAATCGTCTTAGTTACAGAGGATAAAGAAAATGAAGAATAAACTTCTTTTATTATGTTTATCATTAGGATTAACTGGATTCGTGTTTGCTGGTGCAGACGATAACGAAGTATGGATTCAACAGTCAGGTGACAATTTAACGTTGAACATAACTCAGAAGGGTTATGGAAACAAATTAGGTGGAGACGATTTTTCGGGTTCATCTATAGATATGATTTTGACTGGTGCAACCAACAGTTTAACATTATTACAAGATGGAGACTCTAACAAATTGTACGGGCCTTTCATTGCAGATAGTTCAACAGTAAACTTAACTTTTACTGGTGATTCAAATGTTATGGATTGGAACGTAGGATATAGTGGAAGTGCTGATAACACAAACATGTTAGGAACAATTACAGGTTCATCGAACACATTCGATATTGATGTCGGATACGATGCTTCTGCAGAATATCTTAACTGGGATTTAACATTAAATGGGTCTTCAAACGTATTCACTACAAAAGTAGATAGTGATAACGCAGTTTGGAATTGGACTATTACTGGTTCTTCAAATGACGTTAACACTAACCAATCAGACGCAACTGATAATAGTATTACTGCAGTTTTAACTGGTTCTACAAATGATATCGACATCATTCAAAAGAGTGGTTCAGATAGTGGTTGTCCAAGTGGTCAATCATGTAGTGGTATTATTGATGTATCTTTCGTGACTTCTAATGCGAATATTGATATCGTTCAGAAAGATTCTAACGATTAACGTTTTACTAATTGGTTCACTTGCTTATGGTGAACCGATTGGTGAAATAGTTGAATACAAGGGATACGCAGGTCTTCAAAGGGACGGAGAGAATTCCGTTGTCCTTGCAGATAGTGAACCCTCAGTGTTGATGTATGATACAGCACAAACACAAAATGGGAGAATGAAGATTGAGTTCATAGGTGAAGAAGAACTGGACTTAACTGAACACTCCAAGGTTTGGATTGACGAGGTCTATTATGACCCCGACCCTTCTAAATCGAAAATGACAATCCGAATGGCACAAGGGACAGCTAGATTTGCCTCGGGTTTTGGTGGTAAGATAAAGAAAAGTAATATTAAAGTGTCAACACCTACAGCACAAATTGCTGTGGTTGGAACAGATTTCACTACAAGTATAGATGAAATCGGAAGGTCACTTGTTATACTTTTGCCTGATAAATGGGGAAATCCCTCGGGTAAAATAATAGTGAGTAATGCTGGTGGAAGTGTTACATTGGAAGAAGCTTATCAAGCAACTATGGTATCCACCTTTGACGATTCACCGACTAAACCAGTGAAAGTCAATGGGATTACTGTAGGTATGATTGATAATATGTTTATTGTTAATCCACCTGATGAAGTTGAGAATCAAATTGCAGAGGAACAACAAACAGAAAATGATAGTAGCAACATTCTTGACGTAGACTTCCTAGAGTTTAATGACTTAGAAGAGGATTACTTTGAGGAAGACGAACTAGAATATACAGAACTCGATAGAGATTTATTAGATATCGATTTCTTACAAGATTTACTAGATGTGGTTTTAGAGATTGACCGAAAGGTTGGTATTGATGTAGAGAAAAAGGCAGACGCCTTTTCAGTTGCAAGAATAGAAGGAACTGCATTTGGGTTTGATAAAGACACTCAATACAATACAATTGTTGATAAGGGTCTTGGTCAAATTTGGTTCTACAGGGAAGTTAATGGAATCATATCCATTAAAATACCAATCTATGCACAAGCAACGATTAGAACTGAAACAGACGAAAAAGGTTCACTAATTAAGGTGGGTGATGGTTCGTCTATAAATATTTCCATTACACAAACAAACTAGGAGAAAATATATGAATAAGATGTTAGAGAAACTCCGTGACTGGCACGAAATCCAAATTGACGGATTTCAAAAAGCATTATTACTGGACAACTACCACATGATGTGGTTATCATTCGGTAAGGGAGTAATATTTACATTATTATTTTTATGGATTATCTAGAATGAATAAAGTTTTATTATTAGTTTTATTGACACCTCTTGCGTGGGCTGGGGACAACCATGTCCACGTTGAGCAGGTGGGTAGTGGAGACGTTGACCTTGACATAGTCCAAAAGGGATATGATAACGAAGTCAAGTTTTCATTTGCACACGGAGGAAACGTGTTCAATATTGCACAAAACGGAAACGGAAATTCTGTTTCTTGGGTCTCATATTGGGGGCCTGGAAAATCATGGGGTGGTGACGTAGACGGGACTAACAAGACTGAAAACATTGAACAACACGATGGTGCAACATATGGTAGACACATATGGGGTAATAGTAATACAGTAGACCTATATCAAAATGGAAGTCACACCCATAACTTAGACATACACTCACATTCAGTAGACCACGAAATACACCAATCGGGTAGTGGTTCACACTATGCACATACCTATTTCTATGGAACTGCAACTGGTTCAGATACAACAATTACACAACAAGGTTCGGGAAACCATAATGCACAAATCACTTTACAGGGTGCATATCCAACAACATTGAATCTAACCCAAACAGGAAGTACAAACAAATCATATTCACTTACACAAAATTGTGCAACAACAAGTGGGTGTAGTATATCGGTAACACAACAATGACACAAGTAGAATGTCCTAAAGAGTATTACGAATGTCTCACTGAAGAAGAGTATGACGACATATTAGACCTCTTCGAAGAGAATGATATTATAATGCCTGAATCAATGGGTGATGCAGAAGCAGCTGCAAATTTCGTATGGCAGGTTCTATTCCTAACACCTATCGAATTAGTTTATATCGGAGTCACAATGACAGTTCTTGCAACATATGGATTATCAATATACTATATGTTCAAAAGAATACAAAAGAAATTTAGTTAATGTATAGTTGGAAAACAGTCCTAATCACTATAGGTGCATTAGTAGGACTTAAAATTTGGTCACCTTATCTAGTAGAAAATATCACTTGGTCTTACTTTGATATTCTTCATCAGAGTAAGGAAAAAGTTCAGACGGAGAACATCGTCTTAGTCGACATAGACGAAAAATCACTTGAAGTGTTCGGACAGTATCCGATAAAACGTAGTATCTATAGGGATTTACTCCTTGACACTCATTACACTAATACACATGTTTTCACTATGTTGTTCAATCAACCTGATAGACAATCAGGAGAAGATGAGATTTTTGCAGAAGGATTGATAAACAGATTAACAATTCTATCAGCTGCACCGACCATACAAAAGGACACTGGTTCTGCACCATTCGTAGGTAACTCCACATTCGGTGGAGGTGAAGCAAAAGATTGGTTATGGAACTTTTCGGGAATATCAAGTCCTATCAGGATTCTTCAGGACAATACTTATGGAGTTGGAGTTACAGTTGCAACACCTAGTGTTTCGGGTACTGCAAACTTTGACGGGACAACAAGGTCAATACCACTAATCGTCACTGCAAACGACCAAGTGTATCCTTCTCTTGCACTAGAGACATTACGTGCATTATCAGACCAACCTTCATATCAAACTAGAATTACAGAGATAGGTGTTGAATGGTTACGAATGGGTAGGGACAAACCTATTACCACCACTCCAACGAGTGATGTAATGGTAACCTATTGGAACGAATTCCAACGGGTCTCTGCAGTAGACTTACCTAAGTTAAATCTTAATAATAAGATTCTTGTTTGGGGGTTAACTGCTGAGGGATTGAATAATCCAGTTTCAACTCCAGTGGGTACAATGTATCCCCACGAAGTTCAAGCAAACCATATCCAAACCGCCTTGTCAGGAGTTCAAATACAACAATCCTACTATCTTGAACAACTCGAGATTGTTCTTCTTCTGTTAGTTCTTGTATTGATATTGGTGATGGTTTACAAACTTCCCACAATTCTTTCGGGGGTATTGAGTCTAGGATTTGTAGGACTTCAGGTGGGTGGGAGCTATTATATTTGGACTTCAGAACTCGTTCTTTTCGATACCTTCTTTTCATCGATTGCCTCCATGATTGTTTTTGGTCATGCCTCTTTCAATCAATACTATACAACATACAAACTCAAAGAAGAAATTAAGAAGCAGTTCCAAAAGTATTTATCTCCCGACATGGTTGACCAACTTGCAGAAAACCCCGAATTATTGAAATTAGGAGGGGACAGAAAAGAACTTACATTCATGTTCATGGACATATGTGGATTCACCCCCATAAGCGAACACTATATGAAACAGGACGACCCCGAAGGATTAGTAGAACTTATCAACAGATTTCTTGACATGCAAACAAAAATAATACTAAATAATAATGGAACTATCGACAAATATATGGGCGACTGTATTATGAGTTTTTGGAATGCACCTTTAGATTGTCCCGACCATGCCGAGATGGCAGTCAAGTCTGCAGAAGAAATACTAATTGCTACCAAGGAACTCAATGAAGAACTCAAACCGCTTAATCTTCCACCCATTAACGTGGGTATTGGGATT
>Ga0181420_1000059_pt1 | contig 35981 bp, 64 predicted proteins | sample 43SPOviralmetaG_FD_130145 | JGI IMG/M metagenome (GOLD analysis project Ga0181420, IMG submission 130145) | Marine viral communities from the oligotrophic San Pedro Time Series (SPOT) site, San Pedro Channel, CA, USA - 43 SPOT_SRF_2013-05-22 | ecosystem: Environmental > Aquatic > Marine > Strait... | reverse complement strand
TTTATCTAAAAAATCATTTGATTTAAGATACAAAATTGCTCCTAAATTTGATTTAGGTCAAACTGATGCATCTTTAACAAATGGATTATTAGAGATTTTTATACCTTTAGCTGAAGAAGCTAAGCCAAAATCTATTAAAATTAAGTAAAAATAATTGCAAAAAAACGTGTCCTAGCAATGTTTTTTTCGTATATTGTCGTTATGAAAAAAAGCAAACAACTTACAATTATTGAGGATCCAAAATTGGAACCTTACTTTATAACAAAGGATGACCATTGTTATACAGTGAATGAAAGAATTACGCCTAATGCGAATCATTTTAGGACAAAAGGTAAAGGAAAGGAATATCATAAGCCCCAAACTTACCATCCTAATTTAGGAGGTGCCTTAGAGTCAATCTCTAAATATTTACTCCATACAAAGAAAAACTATACATCAGTAGATGAAGTTATAAATAATTATAGAAAAATTGAAACCAATATTAAACAATACATACAACAATTATGAACTTAGAAGCGCTATTTGACGCAGTTATCGTTAAACCTATTGAAAACGAGGAAGTTACTTATGGAGGAATTATCGTTCCGGATATGGGTAAAGAATTAAATGAAGTAGGTGAAGTGTTAGCTGTAGGACCTGGAAAACACACACATTCAGGGGAATTTTTAAAAACAATTATTAAGGTAGGAGAAAAGGTTATTCTACCAACAATGGGATTTACCAAATTACAATTTGATGGTGAAGAATATTATGTTGGTCCTGAAAACCAAATTTTAGCTAAGGTAATAGTACCAGTAGAAGATATACTGGCCGAAACAGAAGTAAGTGAAATTGATAAAGAACATTTAACAGATATATAATATGAAAAAAGTAGAATTTGGTAAAAACGCCAGAAAAAATTTAATAAAAGGTATTGATATTTTAGCAGATGCTGTTGTTTCAACCCTAGGACCTAATGGTAGAAATGTTGTTATAGGAAAAGGAATAATTGAAGCACCACAAAGTACTAAAGATGGTGTAACAGTTGCAAAAAATATTGTATTAAAAGAACCTAATCAAGAATTAGGAGTACAACTAGTAAAATGGGCAGCTATTAAAACAGCAGATAAAGCTGGAGACGGTACAACAACATCTACACTATTAGCCAGAGAAATAATTAAGAATGGTTTAAGTGCTTTAGATAATAAACAAAATGCTGTTCAAATTAAAAGAGATATAGATAAAGCAACCCAAGAAGTAATTGCTTCACTTAAAAATATGTCAGAAGACATAGGTGAAGAAAGCCAATTACAACAAATTGCTACTGTATCAGCTAATAATGATTCAGAAGTAGGTAAATTAATTGCTACTGCAGTAGATAAAGTAGGTCAACAAGGTGTTGTTCATATTGAATCTTCTAGGACAGCAGATAATTATATTGAAACTGTAGAAGGAATGCAATTTGCTAGAGGTTATAAATCCCCGTATTTTGTTACTAATAACAATGATATGACCTCAGTACTTGAAAACCCAGCTATTCTTATTGTTGATGGTAGATTATCATCAGTTAAAGAATTACTTCCAATTTTAGAAGCAGTAGGTGCTCAAGGTAAATCATTATTAATAATTGCTGAAGATATAGATAATGAAGCATTAGCTACTCTTATTGTTAATAAAATGAGAGGTACATTAAGTGTTTGTGCTGTAAAAGCTCCTGATTTTGGAGATAGAAGAAAGTTAATTCTAGAAGATATAGCTATTACTACTGGTGGTACTGTATTTAGTAAAGATAAAGGAATGAAACTTGATAAATTTAGTTGGGATTGGTTTGGTGAAGCTAGAGTAGTTACTATAGAAAAAGAACAAACTACAATAGTTGATGGTAAAGGAGATATTGAAACAATTGAATCGCGTATTGAAGAAATACAAGCTCAAGTTACAAAATCTAAAACACCATATGAAACTGAACAATTACAAAATAGATTAGCTAAATTTGTAGGTGGAGTTGCAATAATCCATGTAGGTGGTTATACTGAAACAGAAATGAATGAAAGAAAAGATAGGGTTGATGATGCTTTACATGCAACAAAAGCTGCTATTGAAGAAGGAATATTACCAGGAGGTGGAGTTGCTTTACTTTATGCAAGAGAAGATATAAATGTAAACAATGAAGGTGCAAAAATTGTTTATAAAGCATGTGGAAAACCATTTGAACAAATATTACTTAATGCTGGTTATGATTCAACTGAAGCACAATTACTAGGTAAATATAAACTAGTAGATTCAGGTAATGATCATTGGGCAGGAATTCATATAGATGAAGGGAAAGTAATAGATTATAAAGAAGCAGGTATAATTGATCCTACTAAAGTAACCAGATTAGCATTACAAAATGCATCTTCAGTTGCTGGAACAGTATTACTTACTGAATGTACTATTATTGAAGATAAAGATTCCGATGAATTTAAAGAAAGAGGACATGAAAATAATGCAGTTCCTCAACCAGGATTTGGAGGTTAACAAATAATTTCGTATATTATAGTATGGCAAAAAAGAAGGTTATAGAAGAGAATATTTTAATTGCTCGCAGAGTACCACCTGGTGATAAATGGAGATTAATCGCTAATGAACCAGATGGTGCTATCCATAAAACGCTTACTGATACCTTAGAAGCTTATATGGTAAAGACTGGCTTTAAAGGGGAGTATAGATTGGCTCCCCTTAAAAGTGAGTTATATGCTATTTCTACAACTGAAGAAGAAGTAAAAGCTGAACCAATTAAACAATATTCGATTTATGGAGAATACTAATCATAGCTTACTAGTAGAAAAATACAGACCAGTAAAATTAAAAGATTATGTTGGTAATGAGAGTTTAAAATCCTCCATTGCATCCCAATTATATAATAATGATATTCAAAATTTTATATTTTATGGACCAGCTGGTACAGGTAAAACTACATTAGCAAAATTAATAATTAAAAATTTAGATTGTGATCACATTTATATTAACGCTTCTGACGAGCGTGGGATCGAAACTATTAGGGATAAAGTCTCTAGTTTCGCATCGGTTGCTTCATTTAAGCCCCTCAAGGTTGTTATCTTGGACGAGGCGGATTTTCTTACGATTCAAGCGCAAGCATCGCTCCGAAACATAATAGAAACATTTTCTAGAACTACAAGATTTATTTTAACTTGTAATTATGTAGAAAGAATTATAGATCCTCTACAATCTAGATGTCAAGTACTTAAAGTAGTTCCACCAAATAAAAAGCAAGTTGCTTATCATTTATCTTGGATTATGGATTTAGAAAAAATTGTATTTGATATGGATAGTTTAGGTGCCATAGTATTACAGTTTTATCCTGATTTAAGAAAATGCATTAATGCAATTCAAGCTAATACAGTTAATAATGAACTTAAATTAGATAAATCACTTTTAGTTTCATCTAAATACATATATGAAGTAATAGATGAATTAGGTAAATCAAAACCAAATTTTAAAAATATTAGACAAATAATTGCTAATGCTAATACAGATGATTATGAAGATTTATTTAGATCTTTATATGAAAGCGCAAGTAAATATATGCCTGGTAAAGAAGGTACAGTAGCTATGTTAGTTAATGACCATCAATATAAAGCTAATTTCCGAATTGATAAGGAAATTAATATAATGAGTTTAATCAATAATTTAATCAATAATAAATAAATATGAAAGCAGGAAACGCCGGAGGTCAACAACCTCAACAACCCCAAGTAAATGTAGATTTAAAAGCTACTAAAGGAGTTATTAACTCTAAGGGAACAAACATTTGGAAATCATCAGTTATTCTTAGAAAAATTTCTAAGTATGTAGCTGGTACTGATAATGATGCAATTATGCCAATTCCAGTCTTTATAGATCCCTATAATGACAAAATATTAGCTGATGGGTTACCACCAGAATTAAGAGAGGAATTAGCAGACGAAAGCGTTTTATCTGAAAAATAATATGATTAAAAATGTTTGGGATTGGTTAAAACAGATTAATTCTATTAAAGCCAATCCTTCATCATTTTCAGATAAAGACTGGGAACTTTGGAATAGTTATATGATTCATAGATTTATGTCTATGAATGTAGACTATTTAGATTTAGTTAATGAGGCACAAAGAATAAACCCTCAAAATAAAGAAGAAATATACTCAATTTATAGAGAATATATTCCAAAAAATAATAAATGGAATAAATATATTAAGTCTAATATTAAAAAACACAATGATGAGTTACTTAATCATTTAAGCAGTTATTGGGAATGTTCAAAAACTGAAGTAAAAGAATATTTAGATTTTTTGGGGAATGACGAAGTCCTTCGTATATTGATGAGTATAGGATTAGAAAAAAAACAAATAAAACCCTTATTAAAATGAACGAAAAATTATATCAAATGCTCCATTCAGCTGCAACAGCGGATAAAGCAAAAGCACTATTAAGTATTGATCTATTATCAAATAACCCAGTAGGGATTGGTGATCACACAACAGAAGATTTTTATAAAAATGCTCAAGAAGCATTAAAAACTTTTGCGGGCGCACATGAAAGATTAGAGATATTAGAAAAATATTTCCAACCAGGAAAACAAGTTATATAGATGGGAGATTCAGTAAAAAAACATTTTGAATTAGTTAGCGAAGCAGAATTTGATGCTACAGCCGCAACTGCAATGGCTACTTCTGCAGCTAAAAAAATTGAAAAAGAAAATATTATTGCTGGTTTAGGAGTAATCGAAGTATTTGAAACATCATACCCAGAATTATCTAAGGAATTTAAACAAATACAAGGTGAAATGTATGAGATGTTTGCTCGTAAGCATATGGATTATGGTTTAAATAATATTGCCTTGGGTGGTGATTTAAAAGATGAAGCAGATAAGAAATTTTCACTTACTGGTTTATGTATTAGATTAACTGATAAAATTTCAAGGTTAAAAAATCTTCTTAGTAATGGTAAAAATTATGTTAAAGGAGAAGGAATGGAAGATACGTTTATTGATATAGCTAATTATGGAATAATTGGTTTATTAGTAGGACGTGATAAATGGAAAAAATAAATTTTGCCTAAAAAACTACCTCATATTGTAAAGGAGATTAAAAATAATCCTCCTCAAGAGATAAACTTTGCTTTTCAAAAGAATATATCTTATTCTCAAATGTCTATTTTTAGAGGATGCCCTCATAGGTGGAAGTTACAATATAAAGATAAAATTAAAAGATTTACTTCTTCTATTCATACTGTATTTGGAACAGCAGTTCATGAAGCAATGCAACATTATTTAGATATAGCATATGATAAATCATTTGCGGCTGCTGATAGAGAAATAGATATTAAAGAATATTTTCAAGAAAAATTTATTGGTGAATATCAAACCCAATATAAAAAAAATAATAATTCCCATTTTTCAGATGCAGTTGAAATGAGGGAATTTTTTGAAGATGGGGTAGCTATATTAGATTGGTTTAAGAAAAAACGTAGCAGATATTTTAGTAAAAAAGGTACTTATTTAGTAGGTTGTGAAGTACCAATTGTAATCGCGCCAAATAAAATGTATAATAACGTATTATATATGGGGTACTTAGATGTTGTAACATACCATGAAGCAACAGAGACATTTAAGATAATCGACATAAAAACCAGTACTAAAGGATGGAATAAATTTGCTAAAAAAGATGAAAGTAAACAATTTCAATTATTGTTATATAAACAATTCTTTTCTGAACAATACAACATACCATTAGATAAAATAGAAATTGAATTTTTTATTGTAAAAAGGAAAGTATTAGATTGGGATGATGATAAAATTATGTCACCCCACCAAGCATATAGAGTACAAACTTTTACTCCCCCAAGTGGAAAAATAAAGTTAAATAGAGCAAAAACTGCTATTAATGATTTTATAAAAGAATGTTTTAATAGTAGTGGAAACATTAAAGAAAGAGAGTATATCAAATCCCCTTCAAAATGGAATTGTACTTTTTGTCCTTATAAAGAAGAACAAGAATTATGTGGAGAAGGGATAATCTATTGATATTTTGATATATGTATAATTAAATATAAATGTTATTAAATAATTAAGATTATGAATATTAAAAAACCAATGACACTTACAAGTGTAAAAGTTCAAGCTGGCTTATTCGAAAATTTTAAAATTGAATGTGTAAAGAGAAAATTCTCATTCCAAAAACTTGCTGACCGTAGTTTGTTTTTGTATCTTACAGACGAAAATTTTAGAAAACAAATAACTAACCAAACTAACATAGAACTTTAAACAAAAATTAATGAATAAAAGTTATAAGCATCTTCCTAAAGATAAAAGGAAGAAAATATTATTAATCACTGATGATATAAGAGTAACCTCAGGTGTAGCAACTGTAGGTAAAGAAATTGTATTAAAAACATGTCACCATTATAATTGGGTACAGTTAGCTGGAGCAGTTAAACATCCAGATAAAGGTAAAAGACTTGATCTAAGCAACGACTGTAATAAAGAAGCAAATATAAAAGATGCTTCATGTTTTTTATGGTGTGTTGATGGATATGGAAATGGTGATATTTTAAGACAAGTAATAGCACAAGAAAAACCAGATGCTATCTTGCTTATTACTGATCCTAGATACTTTACCTGGGTATTTCAAATGGAACATGAAATTAGAAAATCAATTCCAATTACTTATTTAAATATTTGGGATGACTATCCAGCTCCAATGTACAATAAACCATTCTATGAATCTTGTGATTTATTAATGGGTATTTCAAAACAAACTGTTAACATAAATAAATTAGTAGTTGGAGAAGATAAAAAGAAAATATTTAAATATGTTCCTCACGGATTAAATCATGATCATTTCTTTCCAGTTGATAAAAAAGATCAAAAATATTTAGATTTTAGAAAAAAAGTATTAGGTAAAGATGATGAAAAAACTAAATTTATAGCTTTCTTTAATTCAAGGAATATAAGAAGAAAACAAATTCCTGATACTATGTTAGCATTTAGGACCTTTTTAGATTCGTTACCACCAGAAGAAGCAGAAAGTTGTAGATTAATTCTTCATACTGAGGTTTCATCAAATCATGGTACAAATTTAGCTAAGGTTAATGAATATTTATTTGGTGAAAAGTATCCAAATCATGTAATATTTTCAACGGCAAAATTAAATAGAAATGAATTAAATTATCTATATAATTTAGCAGATGTCCAAATGTTATTAACTTCTAATGAAGGTTGGGGATTAACAATTACTGAAGCTATTTTATCAGGTACTTGTATTATAGCTAATACTACAGGTGGAATGCAAGATCAAATGAGATTTGTAGATAAAAATGGTAAATGGTTTACACCATGTCCTGATGTACCTTCTAACCATAGAGGTACTTATAAAGAACATGGAGAATGGGCATTCCCAGTTTATCCATCTTCGAGATCAATACAAGGATCTCCTCCTACACCTTATATTTTTGATGATAGATGTAGATGGGAAGATGCAGTTGATAGATTAACAGAAATTTATAATTTATCTCCTGAAGAAAGAGATAGAAGAGGAAAAGCAGGTAGAGATTGGGCAATTGGTGATGAAGCTGGATTTACAGCAGATCATCAAGGATATAGAGTAATGGAAGCATTTGAAGAATTATTTAACAAATGGCAACCAAAACCTAAAATGATTATTACTAATCTAACTGAATATAGAGGAAAATTTTTAAACCATAAATTAATATACTAATGAGTAAACCTACATTTTATATAAGTTCTCCTTTTGATACCTATAGTGGTTATGGAGCACGAGCAAGAGATATTGTTAAAGCTATTATTAAGTTAGACAAATATGATGTAAAATTATTACCACAAAAGTGGGGTGATACAACTTGGGGATTTTGTGCAAAACACCCTGAATGGAAATTTTTATGGGATCATGCAGTTCAATCGATACCTCAAGGTATTCAACCTGATGTTTGGATGCAAATTACTATACCTAATGAATTTCAACCAGTTGGAAAATTCAATATCGGATGTACAGCCGGAATTGAAAGTACAGGTTGCCAAGGTGAATGGGTACAAGGGTTAAATAGAATGAATATGAACTTTGTATCTTCTAAACATAGTAAAAATGTATTTGAAAATTTATCATTTGACCAATTAGATCAAAATAATAAACCAACAGGAGAAAAAATACGTAATCAAAAACCAATTCATGTTGTATTTGAGGGAGCAGATTTAGATATTTACAAACATTTACCTACAAAAGATAATAAATTAGATTTAAATGAAATTGAAGAATCATTTTGCTTTTTATTTGTTGGGATGTGGATGGAAGGAGCACTTGGTCATGATAGAAAAAATGTTGGGTTAATGATTAAAAATTTCCTTGAAACATTTAAAAATAAAAAAGGTGCTAAACCTGCTTTAATATTAAAAGCTTCAACTGGAGTAGATAATCATATGAGTAGAGATGCTATATTAGATAAAGTTAATGGAATTAGACAATCAGTAGGAGGTGAAGATTTACCTAATGTTTATTTATTACAAGGGGATTTTACAAATTCTGAAATGAATGAATTATATAATCACCCAAAAATAAAAGCTATGGTTTCACATACTAAAGGTGAAGGATATGGAAGACCATTAATGGAATTTTGTTTATCTAAAAAACCAATAATAGCATCAGGTTGGTCAGGTCAATTAGATTTTTTAAATCCAGCATATGCTTACTTATTACCTGGTAAATTAGAACACATACATGATTCAGCAGCAAATAAATGGTTATTAAAACAATTCCAATGGTTTAGTGTTGATCAAACACATGCTACAAAAGCATTTAAAAATGTTTATACAAATTATAAAAAATATATTGTGCCTTCAAAACAACAAGGGCATTATATTAAAACTAATTTTAGTTGGGAGAAAATGAAAGAATTAGTGGGTAAAATATTAGACGCTAATATTCCTGAATTTCCAAAACAAGTAGATTTAAAAATCCCTACTTTAAACCCAAAAACAAAAGTTGAATTACCTAAATTAAATTAATTATGCAATACGATGAAATAATAAATTGTCCTAAGTCAGGAGGTGACTTATGTTACAAAGTTGAAATAAATAAAGATATAACTAACTATTTAAGTTTATCTTGTGGGTTTTGGACAAATTCACTAATGAAAGAAGGTTCTGAGTTTTATAATGAACAGTTAATTACATTACCTGAACTTTATAAAGATATTGCTTGGAAAGATCCAGAAACAGATTTAATTTGGATCCCAAATACTATTAATATACCTTCTTCTGGTATGGTATTTGCTAATGGTGCAGATGAACAATCTTGGACGTGGGCTGGTGTTAAAGCTATACCTCTTAAAGAGGGAGAAGAAGGAAAAGTAGAAGGACAAACACATAAAATGGATATGTCTTCATTAAAATCATTTCCAGAACGTGAGTACATGGATGCTCTTTCGTATATTGGAGTATTACCTGAGTAAAATATGAAAATAAGTTATGCAATTACAGTTTGTAATGAATTAGATGAGATAACTCGTTTATTAAACTTACTTATAAATAAAAAACGTAAGCAAGATGAAATAGTTATTTTATTTGATAAAAAGAATGGTTCACCTGAAGTATGGGATAGATTATCTGAATTAAATGGAGACAATTGTTGTACTTATCATGCTAAAACTTTCAAAAAACATTTTGCTGATTGGAAAAATACACTAAGAGATTTATGTACAGGTGATTATATTTTTCAAATTGATGCGGATGAAATACCTCATACTATATTACTTGAAGCATTACCTGAAATATTAGAAAATAATCCTGATAATGAAGTATATTTAGTACCGCGTGTTAATACTGTTAAAGGTATAAAAACTGAGCATGTTAAAAAGTGGGGTTGGAGATTATCAAATGAAGGGTGGGTTAATTGGCCTGATTATCAATGGAGAATTTGGAAAAATAAACCTGAAATTAAGTGGGTAAATAAAGTACATGAAAAGTTAGATGGATTTTTAACTTATGCACCTTTACCTAAAGCAGAACAATATGCTTTATATCATCCTAAAACAATAGAAAAACAAGAAAAACAAAATAAATTTTATGAAACCATCTGAAAAAATACCTTTATTTAAAGTTTTTATGGCTGATACAGCAGCTCCTGAAGTATCAAAAGTACTTAATAGTGGATTTATAGGTCAAGGACCTAAAGTAGATCAATTTGAACATCAATTACAAAATTATTTCGGTCATAAACATATACAAACATTAAATGCTGGTACATCAGCTTTACATATGGCTCTTCATTTATTAAAAAAACCTAAACCCCATTGGAATGAAGATGTATTTCAAGGTGTAGCTTGGGTATCTCATAATTGGCCAGGATTAGAAGATGGTGATGAAGTTTTATGTACTGCAATGACTTGTACAGCTTCAAATTGGCCTGTTTTAGCTAATAATCTTAAAATTAAATGGGTAGATATAGATCCAAAAACATTAAATATGGATCTTGATGATTTAAAAAGAAAAATTACTAAAAAAACAAAAGTTATAATGGGTGTTCATTGGGGAGGTTACCCATTAGATTTAGACAAATTAAGAAAAATTAGAACAAGTTTTAGAAGTGAATTTGGTTGGGCACCAGCAGTAATTGAAGATGGAGCTCATTCCTTTGGTTCTAAATATAAAGGTGAATTTATTGGTACTAGTGATAATTTAACAATGTTTTCTCTACAAGCAATAAAACATATTACTTCTATTGATGGTGGTTTACTATTTAGTCCTCATCAAGAATTACATGATAGGGGTAAATTAATTAGATGGTATGGTATTGATAGAGATAGTGATAGAAAAGACTTTAGATGTGAAGCTGATATTGAAGAATGGGGTTATAAATTTCATATGAATGATGTTTGTGCCACAGTTGGAATGGAAAATTTTAAACATTTAGATGATATAATTTCCAAACATAAAGAAAATGCTGCTTACTATGATTCAGAATTAGAAAATATAGATGGAGTTACATTATTAGAAAGAAAAAAAGGATTTGATTCAGCATTTTGGATTTATACTATGTTAGTAGATGATAGAGATGGATTTTATAAGTACATGGATGAATGTAATATAGCTGTATCTCAGGTACATGAAAGAAATGATAAACATACCTGTGTAGAAGAATTCAAAACAGAATTACCTAACCTAGACAAAACAATAGGAAAAGTAGTAAATATCCCAGTTGGATGGTGGGTAACACAAGAACAAAGAGAATATATAGTTGACTGCATTAGAAAAGGGTGGTAATTATGAAGAAATTTGATTATATAGTAAACTTCTGGTTTGGACCTAGATCTACCAAAAAAAGATTTAAATACGATCCTAAGACTAAAAAAACAAAGAACCCATCTCAAACTTATGGTTCATGGTATCAACAAGTTGTTCATTATTATTTAGTAAACGCTCATTGTAAATTTCTTAAAAAAAATAATATAAGTAATTTAAATAAGATTTATTTTGTTATTAATGAATGGGAAGAACAAGATAATAAAGAAGTATATGCTGAAGTATTAGAAGTAGTTAAATGGTATGGGTTAGAAGATAAAATTAAAATAATATTTCATGATAATACTAACCATTCTTATGGTGCCTGGAATAAAGCAATAAAACAGTTAATTAAAGATAAAAGTAAATCTGATTATGTGTTTTTATGTGAAGATGATTACATTCCAGTAGATGAAAAATTTTATGAACCATTTTTTAATAAGTTTGTTGATAATGTTGGTTATGTAGCCCAACATATAGATAGTGTAAAATATCATAAAGCTGTAGATAAAAAAGATGTGGGTAAAATTAATACACACCATTCAAGAAAACATGCAGCAGTAAGCAATGGTTTTTTATCTTTAAATGTAGCTAAAACATTATATAAAAATCATAATAATATATTTAATTTTAATTTAATAGAATTAGAAAAAGCTAATCTATCATTAAGGGCTAAAGAACAAATAATATTTACAGATAATATTACAAATGCCGGACATACATTAGAAAGTATTAGTGATATATGTTATGTTCCTTTTGATATTCAAAATAATAATAAAATAAAAGACTTTGGTGATAAAGCAAATTATTGTCCAATAAAACCATATGAATATGGTTCAATAAGAACAGTTATGGCTAATGGGCAAGTATTAGCAAAAAATGATAAGGAAATTACTTTAAGAGATATGACCGAAGCAGATTTAAAATGGTTTCTAGAAGTAAGAAATGATGACTCAACAAGAAATTTTTTAGAAGATAATAATGTATTTGGTTTAGATGAAGCTCAAAAATGGTTTAAGAATTTAGATAAAAAACTGTGGCCATATCAAATTATATCACGAGTACAAAGACAATATGTAGCTAACGAAGGAAATTATTTACGTCATATGTCTGAGTATTTTGAAATTGAACTTCCTATTGGTTATACTAGAAGATATATGACTAAAATTGATGGAAAAGAAATTATTGAATTAGGGTGTGATATACATCCTAGGCATAGAAAACAGGGTTATGCTAAAAAAGCTTATGTTAATATGTTATCAAACCTAGAATCTGCCTCTTTATGGGTTTTTGGAGATAATTTTGCTCGTAACCTATATTTTGAATTAGGTTTTAGAGATAATGGAGTAACTCAAATTAATAGAGGCAGAAAAGAATATCAAATGGTATGGAAAAGAAAGATTTAAAATTTTTAATTATATTTTTTTATTATAATAGACCTGAAATGGTTAGGAATGCTTTGAATAGCATTAATAAATTAACTTATAAAAACTTTGAAATAGCTTTTATAGATGATGGGAGTGAACATTTAGGTGAACCAATAGCAAGAAGTATATTAAAACCTAGTTTTCTTAAAAAAACTAAATTTATTAATACTCATGATACTGTAATAGATAAAATTAATAGACAGGGTAGTGAAATAGGAAAATATGCCAATGAAGCAATACAAAATTCAGATGCTGATATTGTTTTTATGTTATGTGATGATGATGCTTTAGTACCATCATATTTAAATAGTCTAAACCGTTTTTATAACCATAATCCTCAAATTCATTATGCTTATTGTAAATTAAAATATTACAACCCAACAATACAGAATTATACAAAAGGAAAACCAAATGAAGAAGATGTAACTACTAGATTAGTTATGCCTGTTACTAATTTAGATTCATCTCAAGTTAGTTGGAGAAGAGAAAGCATGATTAATAAAGATTTTTGGTTTCCACACCCAAGAACAAGAAATCTAGATGCAGTAATGTTTGTTCATTTATGGCACCACTATAAACATTGTTCACCTTTAAAAGAATATGGACAATATAAAGCTATTTTTGATGATCAATTAGGTAATAGAACACATGGATTTCATCAATTAGATAAATGGACTAATGGGAGTAAATATGCTGGTGTAGATAAAACACCATTAGATAATGACCCTAATGAAGAATACAAAATAAATGTCAAATAAACCAGGAATATATAAAAGATTTAGTGATTCAAATTCCGTAATAAATGAAAGGTTATGGAAATTTCATTCTAATGATCATTTATTGCATATCCATATACCTAAAACTGCTGGTACTTGGTTAAAACAAATATTGTACAACACCGAATCAGGTTCACATAGATTTAATTATGGTCATAGACCAGTTAAAGTAATAAAATACCATACAGATAGTATAGGTTATAATTGGGATGATTTTAATCCGTTTGCGATTATAAGAAATCCTTGGGATAGGCTTTGGTCTGCTTACAAATATACTAAATGGGGAGGTGATAACCATCTTAGACCAGTAGAATTGGATAATCATTCTTTTAAAATGAAATCTAAAAACCCAACAGAATTATATTTAAAACCACCTCCTGAAATTACTAATAAAATTCCTTTATACAATCCTAATAGGGAAATTTTAATACAACTAAGTAATCATACTAATGATATAGTTACAACAGGTTGGGCAGTAAACACTAGTATAGGTAAAAATAGTTTTAAAGAATATATAACAAATTTATATAAAGCTAAAGAAGAATTTACAAGTGCAGATGTACCTTGGCATAAAAAGAATAGATTTGGGTTTCATAGTAGTTGGGATGATCAAAATATTTATTTAATTCCACAAAAAAATTTTCTTGTAAATGAAAAAGGAGAAGTTATTGTAGATAACATTTACAAAACAACAGAAATGAAAAAATTTCTTGATTGGGCTGAAAAAATAACAGGTGACCAATACTTAAAGCGTAGAACTTTTCAAAAACAAAGTTACAATTCTTCGACTAATGAAATTCATTATTATAATGTTTATGATGATGAAATGATTAATATGGTAGGAGATTTATATAAAGAAGATATAGATTATTTTAATTTCGATTTTAAAAATTAATGTTACAGTTTAGAATACAAAACGATCAGGTTATTAATAGTGGTGAAGTAGATAAAATAGGAATACCATTAAAGGAAGTAAATACTGTATTTCCTAATGATTTATATGATGGTTGGTTTCCTTTTACTCGCTTATGTTTTTCTTTAGGTGATTGGGCTATAATTAGTGGTTTACCTCAAGCATTAAAATCAAAATATCCTCACCTTAAATTTGCTTTACCATCAAGAAATTATTTAGAACAAATATTTGGTAACGCAATTGGACAATGGAAATATGGTGATAATAATCCTTTAGATTATATTGATTATATATTTAAAAATAATCCTTATGTCTACCATAGATTTGAACCAGGTGATTTTGATGTAGTATTTACAGATCATGATAGAGCTTATACTGATGATATTAATATACCTTTAACTGAGCAAATATTATTAAGGTTTGGATTTACTTCAGATGAATTAAAAAATATAGATTGTAGACCTCATTTATATTATGATGTAGATGAAAACCCAAACCCTGATATTAAAGGTGATTATGGTTGTTTATTATTCGCTTCACGAATTGATAAATTAAAAGGTAGATGGGATGATAAAAACTTAATAAAAGAAGCTAGGAAATACAAAGATACCCCCGTATATTACTATAGTGAATTTGATTTAAAGGATACTGAATGGGATAAATTATTTCCTATTCGTTATAACTTTGCTGATTTAAACCTTAATTTAAGGCAACAAATGTTAATTAAATCAAGAGCTAAATTTAATATTGGTTATCAAGCAGGTATAAATGATGCTGTTAGTAAATCTACTAATAATATCATTTTAACTCCTTATGATAATGTTAAAGAAAATATTATTAGAAATGTTAAATATATCCATTTAGATGGAAAAATAAAACAAATATAAAATGCCATATAAAACTAAAGAATTACAAGGTATGTATCAATTTAATATTGATGTTGTAAATCAGCTAGAGGCTGAATTTCCTAATTACTATGAACTTGAATCAGAATTTAATGATTATTGGAATAGTACATTAATGAATCAAATAATTGAAGAATCATCTAATGGAGATGGTGAGTGGGCAGGAGCTGGGCCTATTGATTACAATGAAGCTAAAGTAATTTATTTTTATATAAGAACTAAAAAACCTAAAAATGTATTAGAAGTTGGTTTTGCTAGTGGGGTTAGTTCATCTCTAATTGCTAAAGCATTAGAAGTAAACGGTGAAGGTAAATTATATACAGGAGATTTAAATAGTGCACCTGACCATAAATGGATAATATCAGATTTTAAAAAGTATATTAAAAATGGTATTATTGTTCCTACTTATCCTATTGATGGGATTGAATATGTTAAAAATTTAGATAGTAATATACAAATTGATTTAACATTTACAGATGCTAGTCATGAAATGGCATTTTGTAAGGGTTTAGCTAATGAATTATTTAAAAAGTATCCAAATGCTCTTCATTTATACCATGAATATTCTTTTTCACCTATGTCAACGAATGATTTTAGACAATTTGTTAGTGCAAAACAAAATTTTAATTATCAAACATTTTATGAAAGAGAAGCATTTGAATTATCATTTGACGAAGATAATTATTACCATTATGGTTTTTATGGTAGTTGTGGTTTAGGTGTAGTTCGAAAAAGGGAAAAAAGTATTGCTATGAAAGTATATTATAGATTATCTAACTTAGAAGCTAGCATAACTAAGAAAAAAATAAAAAATGCAACTAAAGAGCATTGTTTAAGAAATTGTATAGATGAATTTGGTAGAGAAAATATAGTAATAATAGGAGATAGATTAAACCAAGAAACAAAAGATTTTGTTAATGATTTAAAATTAAGATTAGTTGAAGTTGATAATGGAACAGGAGCTGGTACATTTAGAGATGCATTAAATTTGGCTATTAAGGAAAATGATGATGATTCTATGGTATATTTACTTGAAGATGATTTTTTACATTTACCTAATTCAAAAAATTACCTAAAAGAAGGTATTAGACGTTATAAAATGTATACCACTTTATATGATCATCCAGATAAATACATTAATGCAAAAGATGGTGGTAATCCTCAAATTGAAATGAATGCTGAAGTTACTAGGTTATCTAGAACAAAATCAGTACATTGGAAGCTAACAAATAGTACAGTTATGAGTTTTGCTACCTATGTTTCTAGACTTAAAGAAGATTTAGATTTAATACAAAAATATTCAAGTGAAAAAATAACTGATTCCTATGGGTTTTTTACTGAATTAATTAATACAAAAAAAATAGGTGTAGTCAGTAGCATTCCAGGTTATTCAACCCACTGTGAAACTAATTGGTTATCACCTTTAACTGATTGGACAAAAATATGATAAGTTTAATAATACCAACATATAGAAACCCCGATTATTTGCATTTATGTTTAAAATCAGCTATTGAACAACAAACTAATAAAAATGAAATCATTGTAGCTGTAGATGGTTATATAGAAGAATCTAGAGACGTTTTAGATGACTTTATTGATGATATTAAAATTTTAGACTTAGGTAATAATCAAGGTATGCAAACAGCTCTTAACTTAGCTGTAATGAATGCTACTAATGAAAAAATTTGTATTATAAATGACGATAATGTTTTATGTAAAGGTTGGGATAAAATTATTGAATCGCAATTAAAAGAAAAACAAGTATTAACTATAAATCAAATTGAACCTATAGGGCCTGGTATATTTAACTTTCCAGTTAAAAATTTAGGACACACCCCAGAAGATTTTAAATATGATGAATTTATAGAATATGAATTAAGATTAAGAGAAAAAGATATATTAACTAGAGATGGTGGAATATTTCCATTTGCAATGTATAAAAAAGATTATATGATTGTAGGTGGATTCGATACTATGTATCAATCACCATTTATTTGTGATTGGGATTTCTTTTTAAAATTAGATCTTAATAATATAGCTTTTTATAGAACACATTCAGGCCACTTCTATCATTTTGGTAGTACAGCTACTAAAAATGGTAAGGAAGGAGATAGATTTAAAGCAACTGAAGGCCCAGCAGCTGAAATATTTATGTATAAGTGGGGTATTCCACCTAGATTATTTGAAAACTTATCACATAACCCAAAAGATAATAAAATATATAAAGGTATTAAATATGAATAAAAAAACAGTTTTAATTACAGGTGTAGCTGGTTTACTTGGAAGTAGGTTAGCTGATTGGATTATTGAAAATAAACCAGAATATAAAGTAATAGGTGTAGATGACTTAAGTGGTGGTTATAAAGAAAACATCCATCCAGATGTTAAATTCTGGCAAATGGATTTAGTAAACCATCCAATTGAGAATATATTTGAAGCACATAAAATTGACTATGTATATCATTTTGCTGCTTATGCTGCTGAAGGATTATCACCTTTTATACGTGGATATAATTATGATAACAATTTAAAAGCAACGGCACGCATAGTTAACGAGTGTATAAAAAATGATGTTAAAAGATTGGTATTTACGTCAACAATGGCTGTTTATGGTCATGGAGAAGGTGGTATATTTCATGAAGATATGGTTAGAAACCCAATTGATCCATATGGTATTGCAAAAATGGCGTGTGAAAGAGATATTGAAGTAGCAAATGAACAACATGGATTAGATTATTGTATAATTAGACCCCATAATGTATTTGGAGCTAAACAAAATATTTGGGATAAATACAGAAATGTATTAGGTATTTGGATGTATTATATTTTAAATAAAGAACCTATTACCATTTTTGGTGATGGTTCTCAACGTAGAGCTTTTAGTTATATAGATGATTCGGTAGAACCTTTATTTAATGCTCATTTAGAACCTAAAGCATCAAAACAAATCATTAATTTAGGAGGTACTATTGATTATAGTATATTGGAATGTGCTGTTGCCTTAAAAAATGTTGTTGCTCAAGATACAGGTAAAAGACCTGAAACAATATTTTTAGAAAAAAGACATGAAGTACATACAGCTGTTCCTACTTGGCAAAAGTCAGTTGATATATTAGGTTTTGAACATAAAACATCATTAGAAGAAGGTTTAGCCAAAATGTGGCAGTGGGCTAAATCACAACCCATGAGAGAAAGATTTGTATGGGAAAATTATGAAATTGAAAAAGGTATATATAGTTTTTGGAAAAATAAAAAATAAATTATGAATATAGGAATAATAGGTCAAGGTTTTGTTGGTAATGCTATTTACCAAAAATTAAGTAAATATTATAAAGTATTTACTTATGATATTCAAGCTAAATTATGTAATAGTGATTTGCCTGAAGTATTAGAAAGATGTAAAATTATATTTGTGTGTTTACCAACACCAATGAATAAAAATGGTTCATGTAATTTAGATATATTAGATGATACATTAGATCAGATTAATAGAGCAAGTAAAGGAATTGAAGGAAGAATTGTAGTAATAAAATCAACAATTGTTCCTGGATCAACTGATAATTTTTCTATAAAGTACCCTTATATAGATTTAGTATTTAACCCAGAATTTTTAACTGAAGCAAATGCTGTTGATGATTTTGAAAATCAAACAAGATTATTATTAGGAGGAAATGTAAGAGCTACTACTAAAATTAAACAAATATTTTCAGCTGCGTTTAGAAAAACACCTAGGATTATTAAGACAGATGCTAAAACTGCTGAGTTAGTTAAATATGTTACTAATACATTTTTAGCTACTAAAGTTTCATTTGCTAATGAGATATATCAATTATGTGAAAGTTTAGATTTAGATTATGATAAAATAATTGAATATGCTACTTTAGATCCTAGATTAGGTGATTCACATTGGGGTGTACCTGGACCAGATGGTGATTTTGGTTTTGGCGGTCATTGTTTTCCTAAAGATTTATCTGCAATTATTGAGATAACAAATGAAAAAAATATAACTAATAATGTATTAAAAGCTACTCAAACTACTAATAACACGGTTAGATCAAATCGTGATTGGGAAAAAATGAAGGGTAGGGCAATTGTATAATGGCACATTTATTTGTAGTAGAAGATTTTTATAGTGATCCTTATTATGTTAGGGAACAAGCATTTAAGTTAAAATGGCATGATAAAAAAGGTAATCATCCAGGTAAAAGATCTGATTATGAAAGACACCCAACAGTAAAAACCAAATTAGAAGAAACTATTGGTTTAAAAATTAATAATTGGGATGCAGATTGGAATTGGGCTAATGGAGCTTATAATCTTTGTACAGCTGAAGATAAATGTTGGATTCATGCAGACCAAGGTAATTCTTGGGCATGTGTAATTTACTTAACACCGGATGCACCTATTGAATCAGGAACAGGATTATATAGGCATAAAAAAACTGGAATAAGAAAATACCCAGATGATGAAAAACTACAAAATCAATTAGATAACGATGGTCAAGATTTTACTGCTTGGGAACTTACTGATTATGTAGGCAATGTATTTAATCGTGCTATTATCTATAGGGGTGAATTTTATCACGCTGCTGTTCAATATTTTGGCAACACCGATGAATATTGCAGAATGCACCAAACATTTTTCTTCTCCACAGAATAATTTGGATACCTGAAGGGAAGTTCGTATATTTAGCCAACGTTAAAAATAGGTTATGAACATACAAGCTAGTAGAGAAAGAAACAGCTCAGATTACAAAGCTAGAGATTTAGCTCTAAATCACTTTGAAAATAGCAAAAATTGGATTAAATATAAAAATATTAATCCCAAATCAACAGTTAAACAATTAATAAAATTATTTAAATCAATTCCTGAACATATTGAATGTGTTTATGTTATTAAACCATCTCAAAGATGTAAAATTTCACTTAATGATTGGGTTAGACATGAAAAAGTTTGTAGTTGTAAAGATACTTTAACACCTAGACGTAATAAAAATCAAGAAGAGGCTCGTAATTTATACATTGGTTCTTCATTATCTCCATTTAAAAGGATGATTCAACATTTTACATCTTATAATATTAAAGTAGATGATACATTAGGATCTAAACATACAGGTACATGCTTAAGATTAGGAGAATGGTGTAAAACAACACTTGATGTTACTATTTATCAACTACCAGGTGTAGGAAAGGATGCAATTCAATTTATTGAACGTGAATTAAAGGATAATAGAGCAGTTAGTATTGGTAGAAAAGAAAATTAAAATTAAAATTAAACGGTTATATTTATGGAGAGTACATTATTAAATCAATCAATTATGAAAAACAAATTAAAAATGATTATGTGTAAATCATGTGGCGGTGATATGCCTGAACTAAGATTAACACAATATGGTTATAATTTTTGTATTACATGTTCAGAAAATGGTAAAGGCCAAGGTAAAAAACACGGTATTCCAGTTATGATGGGAGAAGGTGATCACACTTGGATTGAAACTGTTATTATGGATGATGATCAATTTGCTCAATATCAGCGAAATGAAAATGCGATGAAAAATCTAGACAAAAATGGAAAAGCAGAAATGCTAGATATGGATAGAGATGATAGAAATTTAGTAGGTCCTCTTACTATTAAAGACGAAGATGGCAAATAAGAAGAAATTCTTAAGCAAAGATCAGATAGTTGCAGCCCAAGGTAAAACATTATCTAATATGGCTGCTGCTAGATACTTGCATGTATCTTATCAACATTATAAGAAGTATGCTAAACTGTATAATTTGTTTGAGTCACATAAAAACCAAGCAGGTAAAGGTGTACCTAAATTTTTAAAGGGACCTAAAAAAATGCCTCATATGATGGAAATAATTGAAGGTAGAATAGCAGCTTCTTCTTTTAATCCTAATAAACTTAAGTATGCTCTTATAGAACAGGGATATTTATTAGAGGAATGTGCTGTATGTGGTTTTAAGGAAAGGCGAGTATTAGATTATAAAGTACCGCTTTTGTTACACTTCAAAGATAATAATAGTAATAACTACAGCTTAGATAATGTTCAATTACTATGTTATAATCATTATTTTTTAACTGTTGGTGATATTTTTAATTCAAAAGATATTAAACAAATTGAAACAAAACAGGAGCATTATGGTACTAGTGAACAAGTTGAATGGGAAGTAGATGATTATCATTTACAACGTTTAAAAGAATTAGGACTAGATGATGGTGATGAAGATGAAGTTAACCAATACATAAGTAGAATATGAGAAAAGGAAAATCATATCATAAAAAACATGAGGCAATAGTTCATGATTATGATAATCAAAAATCAAAGCATTTAGATAAATTAGCTACTAAAATGCTTAAAAATGATGAAAAAGCAAGTAAACTAAAATCAAAACCAATTAAAGGTAAATTTTTAAAAAACTTCTAATATGAGAACAATACTTTCAATTATAATGCTAATGGTAACCCCAACATTAGTAGCACCAACATCAAACAAAATACCAGAACCAACCCCAATTAAAACTGAGGTAGTAAAAGATATGAATTTATTTTTACATGATTTGGGACATCAAGAATCAGGTAATAGATATAATATTGTAAATCGGTTTGGCTACATGGGTAAGTATCAATTTGGTAAATCAACTTTAAGAACATTAAAAATTAAAGTAACTAAAGATGCATTTTTAAATAGTCCTGATTTACAAGAATATGCTATGCAACAAAATTTACTTTATAATAAAAAACGATTACAAAAATATATAGATAAGTTTGAAGGGCAAGAAATAGATGGTACATTGGTAACAGAATCTGGTATATTAGCTGCAGCACATTTAGGTGGAGCTGGTAGTGTTAAAAAATATTTTAGATCAGGTAAAATTATGGAAGATGGAAATGGGGTAAAAATTACTTCATATTTAAAAAGATTTGGAGGTTATAAATTAAACATATGAAATTAGATAATAAATTATTCAAAAAACAAGGTTATATTCACATTAAAGATATCATTCCAGCTCATCAATTAAAAAGAGTTAGAAAAGAATCTATTAATTTAAAAAGAGATAAAGTAAGTGAATTAGGAAAACCTAGAGAATTTGGAACAGGTCAATATTGGAGAGGATTAGAAATGGCATCAAAATTAAATGAAACTTTATTTATGTCTTATATAGCTCCATTTATGCAACAAATAGTTCCAGTATTTTTAGAAACTATAGATATATATTTGTTTAATGATCAAGTTGTAGTTAAATTACCTCATGAAGATTTTGCATTCCCTGAACATTATGATAACCAATATGGACCAGATCCTGAAGGTGCTTTAAATAACGAATTTAAAACTATTAATTTTATGTGGGTATTAACTAATATGACTAAAGGATCAGGTATATTAGAAATTAAAAATAATGATACAGGTAAATGGGATCCAATTGAAGCTAAAGCAGGTGATATGATTGCTATTGATGGTAATACTTTACACCGTTCTGGCCATAATACAACTGATAAAGTAAGAGCATTATATGCTTGTGTTTACTCAACTAAAAAAATGGATTTTGAAGGTTTTCATAATATAAAATGGAAATTTTGTTCTTGTAGAGATGGTATAAAAAATGTATTATTACCTAAAGGAGAAGAAAAATTATGGGAAAATTACAAGAAATAATAGTTACCATACAAGAACGATGGGCTGCTACAAGGCCTAATGTGTTTAAAAATAAAAAAAAATACACAAGAAAACAAAAACATCCGCGCAAAGGCTTGGATACCTGAAGAATTGTTCGTATATTTACAGGGTAAATAAGAAAAATAAAGGTTATGGCATTATGGCAATTCACAAATTTAAATAAATATGGTAATCCAAGAACTAGGATAATCCATAGACCAGATGGTGAAGGTTTTTCACATGGCCCTGGTTTTGGTCCTACTATGGTAAGTAGATTCCAATATGAATATAAACATGAAGTATTACCTCCAGGATTAGTATCAATTGGTGGTGAATTATTTTTAGTTCCTACTTGGGAAAAAGTAGATAAAAATACTACATTAAAAGATATTAATTGGATTAAACCAAAACCAAAAGTTAAAAAACAACCTATAATAGAAACTCATATTAGTGGGAGTGGGTTAGGTGAATATAAAACTAAATATTACCCCGAAAGTGGTAAATACCATTGTTCATGTCCAGGTTACTGGAGATCAAGTGGTAATTGTAAACATGTTAAACAAATGAAAAATAAAATAAATAATGAGTAAAGATAATAGATACGTAGTTACGTTTGAAGCATACGTTTATGCTCCTAATGATTATATGGCTAGAAAACGTAGCCATGCAGTTAATGATTCAATTAATGCAATAATGAATGTTCAGGATTCTGATATTACAGGTATAGTAGAACAACCATTTGGTACTATGGGTAATAGAAAATTAGATGATATTTCTAAACCTAGAGATAAAGACGAAGATAAAGAATTACCATTTTAATATGTGCATGTCAGGAATACATTACGAAATTGAAGAAGAATTTGAGGAGGATTTTAAGGTTATAGATGGCCAAGTATGGTGTAATGAAATAGAAAAATGGGTTACACCAGAAGAATACGAGCAAAATTTGGAAGATATAGAAGTTGATCCTAAATTAATTTGTAAATACTCAGGACTTCTATCAGTTTATGCTTACCAAGATAAATAATATGGAAGGATACGAATTAGTAGATAAAGCAATGAATGTAGGTTATAGATTACTTATGGGTGAAGATGAGCAAATCATTCCAAGTGATAGCAATGAAGTAGAGGATATGGTATTCATCCCAGATCCAGAACAAACTGAAATGGAATTAGCAGAAGATTTACTTGAATATTTTATTAATGAAGAAGAATATGAAAAGTGTGCTAACATTAGAGATGTAATTAAATTAAATAAATTTTTAAATAAAGTAATATGAATAAAACACTAAGCAAAAATAGATTTAAAACATTAGGTAAAGCATTAGCTAAAAACAACATTGACATTGATTATATGGTTGATTGGGCAAGTGGTAGTATGGATAAAACAGATCAACCTAGACTTGGTAATGGTAATTATAATGGTATTGAAGGTTGGTATTTTACTAAATCAAATAATAATAATTTTACTACTAAGGAACGTAAGATAATTAAAGAAACATTATTAAGTAAAGGATTTAAATGTAAATCAATTAATGACCATGAAATGGACATTGATGATGATAGATCATGGAGTCCTAGTATTGGATTCATTTTAAATAATTAAATATGATTAATAGCGGTAAAGAATGAGATTGGATGGATGATAAGAAGGTTAATAAAAAAATAACCCTTGAAGAGTACGAAAAGAGAAGAAAAGAAAGAGAGTACTATTTGAAACGAGGTAATAATACAAGTGGAACAATAGATTAAATAAATAGTTATGAAAGAACTTATAGAAAAATTATATCAAATTAACGAAATTACTGATGAGGTAAGACAACAATTACTAAACAAATATTATGGAAATGAAAAAGTTGTATAGTAAAAGACAAAAAGGCTGTGAGTGGGAAAGTCCACTTTTTAGACAAATAATGGCTAAAAAAGAAAAGGATATGCCTGGTTTCGAAGGAACTTGGAAAGCATTAGATAATTTAGTAGATTATAAACCTAAACGAGGTAAATATAATGGTAGAGAACAGAGGTAGACCAAGCGAACAAGTTGTTAGATTAGATACGTGGGTAATGGATACTCCTGATTCAACTTGGTATTATGATAGAAATAAATCTGAAAATGGTTGTTGGAAAGTAGAACAAAAATTTGTTGCTGGAGAAAAACAACCAAAACCAGATATTAATCAAAGACCATATGGTAAATCACCTGTAGTAATGGTATTTAAAACATCAAATCGTTCAAATGCTAAAGTTAAAATGAAAGTATTTAGAAAAAATATTGATTATATTATATCAGCTAAAAAATTATCTGGTGTACCTGAAAAAGCTATAATATTAGATTTAGGGGTTGGTAATTCATTCATTAGCCAATGGAATAAAAAATATAATTTAACTTAATTTTTATATATTTATAACAAACGTTAAAAACAACTTATTATGTTAACAATTATCGGTATTATAGTATTAGTTTTAGTAATCGGAGCAGCAGTTTATTATTTTGGTTTTTACAAAAAAGGTAAAATTAATGATAGAGATGGTGACTTTATTCCTGATGAAGTAGAAGATGGAGTAAAAGAAGTAAAGCGAAGAGCTAAAAACGTAAAAAAAGAAATTAAAGATGTTGTGGAAGCAGCTAAAGAATTAAGCAACCAAGTAGGTGATGTAGGAAAGGCTGTTAAAGGTAAAAAAAGACAAGGTCGTAAAGCTAAAAAATAATATGAGTAAATATAATCTACAAGATTTATTAGAAGGTATGAGTGATAAAGAATTTGCTGATGCTCAGGAAAAGGATCGTTTAGAAAATCATCCTGAAAGAGATAAAATAAAAGCTATTCAAGCTTTATTAGCTAAAGAAAAATTAAAAAAAGAATCTACTGGTCCAAGTGATAAAGCTGAAACCGAAGATGATGTTGTTAATGTAGATAAAGTTTCAAGCCCAAGTGCTAAAGGCGTTGGTTATGGAGCTGAAACATCTGCTAATACAGCTGAAGACGATCAAGAAGATAAAGAAATCCAAAACCCACCACCAATGTATTCAATGAAAGAAGATATGAATTTAACTAACTTAGCTAAAAAATTAGGAATCGATGTAGATGACTTAAAAAATAAAATAGACAAAATGAAATCAAAAGAAAAAGATGAAATAGAAGCTAATGCTAAATCAGCAATGGCTGAAAATACAAGGCTTAGTAACGAAGTTTCTGATCGTATTGAAGGTTTGCTTAACATTCCAATGAAAAAGAAATTTATGGATATAGGAATGGATTTAATCCAGGATTTACTTGAAGATGATGTATTTGATATTGATGATGTTGTTCAACATTTAGCAAATGAATTAAATAGTTACTACGATAATTTTTTAGGAGCAGGTGAAAGATTAAATAGTATTGAAATTGATGAAAATGGTGATAGTGAAGATTTTACTAAAGAATTAAAAGAAGCATCAGAAGAAGAATCAATTGCTGATTATATTATAAAATATTATACTAATCCTAAAACTGGAGAAAAAGTAATTGATGATGATATTGTAATGTCTTATTTTAAAACTCATCCAGATTATATGGATAGATTTGATGGAACACCAGAAGGAATGAAAGATGGATTAGATGATTTTCAAGAATTCTTATATGCCAATTATGAAATGGGTAGTGATTTAGATGAAGATAAGGAAATGGAAGATTTAAAAGAACAATTTAAGAGATTTAGATAGTGCGGGTGCACATTTCAAACGGAAATTAGAGCGCATTTTGCGCTCTTTTTTTGTCAAAAAATTTGGCTACCTGAATAATCTTTCGTATATTCACGGCATATAAAACAATAAGAGTTATGAACTTTAGAAACTTAGTATTTAGACCCCACGTAACTGATAAAAAATCAATTCAGGCTTCATTAGACTTGGGTGGAAATATTTTTCTATCTGTTGTAGCAGGTAGGGGTTTATACTGTACTCAACGTGAATCATCTAAAGGATTAGATTACCCTGATTCAAATTGTTTTGCTTCATTTGAATGTGCTATTATTGATGAAAATGGAAAGGATGAAATGACTGTTATAGGATGGCAATCAAGGGAAGATATAAATAAGTTAATCACTAAATATAATACAAATGGATAAGCTAACTAAGGAATCACTATACTATCAGGTTAATCGTATGATTGATCATTTAACAGATAAAGATCTTCATGGTTTAATGTTAATGTTAGAAGGTCTTAGAAAAGAAATACAAGATGGCATCTACGATTAAACATATTTGTGTTATCTGTAAAAATTTATTTACAGGATTCGGTCACAATCCTGACCCAATATCTACTAAAGGTAGATGCTGTGACGAATGTAATAATATAGTAATATTAACAAGATTAAAACAATTAAAAAATTATGGTTTCAATTAAAGACGAAATAGACATTGTAATTAATCAAGCAAATAGCTTCATTGATTATAAAAACAAAAACAAACCCTATGATCAATTTGTACATGAATATATGACATTTGCTGATAGAAGTAGTTTAAAACAAGACTTTAAATACTTACAAACTTGGTTAATGAATGTTCAAAACGCTGACCCAGATCAATTTTTAGAAGAAATACTAAACTTTGAGGGATTAATGAGTGTAATTAATGAACAAACCAAAGATGATGGTGGTGTAAGTAGAGAACAATACAATTGGGCTCAAACATACTACCAAGAAAAACAAAATGATTTACGTCCACAATCTTATCACCAATAAACATGGCTAAAAAGAAGTATAAAGTAATGTTAGTAAGTGGTGGATTTGATCCAGTCCATAAAGGTCATTTACAAATGATTGCACACGCTAGAGAACAAGCGGATGAAGTATGGGTTATTTTAAATAATGATTTTTGGCTCAGACAGAAAAAAGGTCAATCATTTATGAAAGAAAGTGAAAGAGCTTATATTATGTCTCAAGTAAAAGGTGTTACTGAAACATTTATTGTTTATCCTAGATCAGCTACAGACAAAACGGTTTGTGATGGTATTTACTCAGCTGTACAAGCTTATAGACGTAAATTTGATGGTAAAATGAGTATGGCATTTGGTAATGGTGGTGATAGAGTTGAAGGTAACATTCCTGAATCTGATTATTGTGATTCTATGAATGTAGATATGGTTTGGGGTTTAGGTAAAAAAGTACAATCATCAAGTTGGTTATTAGAAAAATTTAATAATCAAGAAAATGAATATAAAAAACCTAGACAATATAGATCAAATCAAGGTAGATCACCTAAACGAATGGAATCAACTTATAAAGTATTAGGTTATACTGTTATTACATTTGTAACAGTTTCTGTACTTGTTTATATGTTTAACTTTTTAAAAAATTTATTATGAGAGGTAAAAAAACTTTGCATTATTGCTTGGATAGGGCAAAAGAATGTTATAGATTAGGTGAGTCAGATAAGGCTAGAGACTATTGTGATATGGGAATAGCATTTGTCAGAGAAAAACGAAGTGCAGGTATTAAAGCTAAAGATGAAATTGAAGGTGTAAGAGTAGAATTATGGCTAGAAAGATTTTGGATGTTTTTAGAAAATAAAAATTTAATGTTATCATGAAAAAACCAAATTTAGACACATTAGATAAATTAGCATTAATTGCTTTATTTATTTTTTCATTACTTTTTATTAATTCACTTAACGCCCAAGAAAAAAGAATTGGACTTGGAACTGATAATGAAAACATTTATGGCACATGGCAAAGTTGGGATGGTTCAAGTGTTTTATATATGAATTATAGTGATGATGGAGATACATTTTATAGAATGTCTGATACACCTGAAGGTAAAGAAGTAGCAGAAGGCAAATTTACACTTGAAGAAAAATACATTTATGTTCAAAAAAGTAATGATGAATATAGATTACTATTTTACCTTAAAGGTATGCAAATGGTAGTAATGAAACCATCTTCAGCAGGAGGCCCTGGTCAAGCATGGTTGTTTAGAAAAGTAAGTGATTACGGATTATCAAAATAAAAATTATGGATATTATAGAAATTAAAAAAAAACAAAACAAATTACGTTCAAATTGAGTTACGTGAATATGAGGGTCATCCTTATGTTGATGTAAGAGAATTTTATGATGCTGAAGATGGTAAAAGATTACCTACTAAAAAAGGTATTACATTTACACCTAAAGTATTAGAATCAGTAATTGAAGGATTAGTTCAATTACAAAATAATATAGAAGACAATGAATAAATGGTTTGGATTAAAGTTCAATTTTAAATGGCCACATGATGGTTTTGTATTTGGCTTTAGTATAGATTATTATGACCCAACTGAGGATTTACCTTGGGAAAGTTATGTGTTTAGAATAGCATTTATAACTGCAATTTATGATTGGGGTTGGGGAGATGAAACAAAAGAAATATACAATAATCAATAAATGAATTTAAAACACTTATTAATAGGAATAACTTGTTTCTTTATTGGCCATGTTTTTGTATGGTACCAATTAAATGGACAGTTTTTGTGGGAATGGTTTAGGAAAAATACAATAGTAGTAGCATCAGCTGGCTTATTTATATCTTTCTTTTACATTTGGGGTACTAAATATACTGTTAGTGCTATGGAAGGTTTATTATGGCCTGCTAGATTTATTGGCTTTGGCTGTGGTATGGTTATTTATGCCACATTTGTTAGTCATTATTTTGATCAAGGAATTAATTTAAAAACTTGGTTAAGTCTTGGACTTTGTCTAATACTTATAAGCATACAAGTGTTTTGGAAAACTCCATGATAAAAGATCAATTAATTAAGTTATTAGAAATTGTTTTATCTGAATGTGAACGTAGATGGGTATCAAATAGTGATAAGCATGAAGGTAAAAAATGGAAAAAACACTATGAATATATAAAATTATTTATTAACCAATTAAAAAATGGAGGAATAAAATGAAGGCTATAAAAAAGGTTGTTGGGTTTACAGCAGGTAATTTCGATTTATTACACCCAGGATATATTTACACATTTGAAGATGCTAAAAAGCATTGTGATCACTTTATTGTATTTTTACATGGTGATCCATCTGCATATAATAGAAATAAATACAAACCAGTAATTCCACTATATGAAAGATATAGGGCATTAATGTCAATACAATACATTGATGAAGTATTTGTTTATAATACTGAAGAAGAATTATTAGGACTGATTGAACATTTTAAACCCAATTTAAGAGTATTAGGTGAAGATTATTTAGGTAAAAGATTTACAGGTGACCATTTAAATATACCTGTTTTATATACAAGTAGAGCACATGGTTGGTCTACTACTAAATTAAAAGATTTAATCACACAACAAACATATAAACAAAATCCTAAAATAGTTAATGTCAAAGGTAAGAAATCATAAAACATTTATAGACGATAGAGGTTCTTTTACACCTATAGATTTACAATGCGGCCCTAAATCAGTAAAAAAATGGTTACAAGCTAATATTAGTGTTAATCCTAAAATTTATACATTTAGAGGAATGCATTATCAAGCATTTGAAACAGCCCAAAATAAATATGTTAAAGTAATACAGGGCAGTATAATTGATTTTTTATATGATTTAGAAACTAAAGAAGTAGAATGGTATAAATTAAACAACCAACAATCTATATTTGTACCTAAAAATAAAGCACACGGGTTTCTTACATTAGAACCTGATACAATAGTTACTTATTTAATAGATAGTCATTATGCTCCTGAACATGATCATAGTATTCCTTGGCATACTATTCCTAAAATAGTAGAAGTAATAATAGATAAAGTAAATCATGTTACAGATATATTAATTAGTGATAAAGATAAATTAGGCCAATGAAAATAGTTGTTACTGGAGGTTTAGGTTTTATAGGTTCTGCATTTGTAAGATATGCTTCAAGTAAAGGTGCTGAGTGTGTTATTATAGATAATATGACTTATGCTGCTGATAAAAACAGATTAAATGGTTGTAACTATAATTTAGCAGTAAAATCTATCTGTGATAATGTAGCTTATATTTGTGAAAATGCCCATTATATAGTTAACTTTGCTGCTGAATCTCATGTAGACAATTCAATTAAAGATGGTAAACCTTTTGTAAAAACAAATATAGAAGGAACTTATAATATGTTAGAAATAGCTAGACAAATACCATCATTAAAACGATTTGTTCAAATATCAACTGATGAAGTATATGGAGATAATGAAGGTAATAAACCCTCAACTGAGTATGATAGATTAAATCCATCATCTTATTATTCAGCTACTAAAGCAGCTGCAGAAATGCTAGTTATGGCTGCAGGTAGAACTTATAATTTACCTCATATTATTACTCGTACGTGCAATAATTTTGGAGTTGATCAACACAGTGAAAAGTTTTTACCTACTATATTTAATAGTATTAAAAATGATATCCCAATTCCAATTTATGGTGATGGTGAACAAATTAGAGAATGGATGTGGGTTGAAGATAATGTTAGAATTATCTTTGAAATGATGCAAAATAACAGTTTATTAAATACTGGTCCAGTTAATATAGGTTCAGGTGATAGATGGACTAACAAAGAAATAGTACAAAAAATAGGTGAATTATTAGGTAAAAAAGTCAAATATAAGTTTGTAGAAGATAGATTGGGCCATGATAAAAAATATGCAATCAAAACTAATTTGATGAGTTTAGGTAAGTTAAAAACATTAGAAGAATATTTAAAAGAACAAATATGATACCAGTAGTTGGAACATTAATAGTTAACGAGATAAAATGGCTAAAACGACAGATTAATAGTGTTGATTTTCCAGTTGAAAATTATATTATTATTAATAATAGTGCAGGTGAATTAAATGATGAACTAGATAAATTAGTATCTAAACCACATAAGTTTATTAATAATTTAAAGGTTTATCATATGCCTTATAATGTTGGTTGTGCTGGTGGTTGGAACATGATTATAAAATCATTTATGCATTCACCTTATTGGGTTATAATCAACCATGATTGTAGTTTTGGTACTGGGTTTTTAAAAGAAATGTATGAAGCAGCCCAAGATAAAGAAACAGGATTAGTATTTGGTAATGGAGGTGATTTTGGCTTAGGTTCATTTGATTTATTTTTAATTAAAGATTTTGTAGTAAACAGTCATGGTTACTTTGATGAAAATTTATATCCTTGTTACGGCGAAGATAGTGACTATATAATGAGATTAGCTATAAAACCGGTAAAGACAGTGTTAAATTTAGAATCTAAATACTATCATGGTGAAGGAACAATGAGTGATGGTGCTGATCATGATTATTATGAAACTGGGATGAATACTAAAAAATATAGTCCTGAATTGTATAAAAAGTTATCGTATTCAAATGATAAAAATTTTGAATATTTATTTGAAAAATGGGGACCAGGTTGGAGAACAGTTAAACCTTGGAAACATCCATTTAATATAGAAGGATTAGATATTAAAGCTAGTATTGTAGATTTAGAATTTTGTAAAGATAAACATTTAGGATTTTAATATGGAAACAGAACATAGACCATGGGGTAAATATGAAGTATTACTTGATACTAAAGATGTTAAAGTAAAACGTATTACAGTTAACCCTTATAGTAGATTATCATATCAATATCATGATAAACGAAGAGAACAATGGACAGTTGTTAGTGGATTATTAACTATTATTTTAGATGATGATAGAGTATTTAGATCATCTGGGGAATCAATTAGTATTCCTTTAGGTGCTAAACATAGAGCTTGGAATGAAACACACGAACCAGTTGTTTTTATTGAAGTACAAACAGGAACGTATTTTGGTGAAGATGACATAATAAGATTAGAAGATGACTACGAAAGAACTTAGTAGTGAGATAGTAAGGTTAAAATTAATTAAACCTCAAACTCAAAAAATTAAATTAAAAATACAAAAATTACAACAGCAATTAGGTAAATAATGTTTGAAATAGATTGTCATGGTTTAAACCATAAGGATGCACTAATTAAGGTAGAAGAATATCTACTAATTAATTCAGTTTATAAAATGATTGATATAAAAATTGTAACAGGTAAATCACCTGAATTACAGAAAAAAATAATTAACGAAATACTTGGACCCCACAAATTTGATTATTATATTCCACCTAATAACCCTGGTGTAATGTATGTAAATGATAAAGAAATTATATAATGTACGGAACTTATCTTAAATATGTTAACGATAGGTTATTTGAAGTATTAAAAGCATATAAAGTACAACAAATGATTATTCCTAAGAAACACGATTCAAGGATTGATCAAAAATTATTAGGATTATATGTTGATTTTCATGGTGGTAACCATGTATTAAGAGAAGGTGATAAATTATTAATTTGCAGGGAAGTTGAAGACGCCCAAATAATAGAAGATGAGTCTAAAATTAATTAACGGTTTATTTTATTATGAACATGAGCTTGAATTAGATAATGAAAAGCTTATAAATGAAATTACATCAACTAGGGAAAACCCAGGTAATGAATTAAATGAATCAAGACCTTCTCATAAAGATGTTGACATGCAACATACATTTTATGAAGATGTACCATTAACAAATGCAACTTTTGATATAATAGGTTCAGGTATAAATAAAATTGTTGATAGCATTTTTAATATGGATAATGCTATGGAAGTAACTGAAATATGGGGTCATTTTACACCTCCAGGTGAACAAACAATGATTCATTCACATGAAGATAATGTTAGAGGATTATCTTGGGTTTATTATCCTCATATGCCTGAAAATGCTGGTAATTTAATCTTTCATTGCCAAGCAGATAAAAATAGAATTATGTGGGAAATAGATTGCAAACCTGGTACTATTTATTTTTTCTCAAGGGAAATTTTACATTTTGTAACTAGAAATGCTTCTAATGAAAATAGAATATCTATAAGTGGTAATTTAGTAACTGGATCAAAATTAAATAAAATATTAAATGAAGATCACGATTTTCAAAATAATTACTGGTATTTTACTGGTAGGGATGGAGAAAGAATAGTAAATAAAAATGAATAGTCAATACATTATACCCAATAAATTAACTCAACCTATCTTAGATTGGATATCAATTAAAGATAATAGAGAAAAATATATTACAGACGAACCAGAACATGGGGGAAATGTTCGTGCTAAAGATTATTTACATATAATAGAGGATGAATTAGCTGAAGCTAAATTCCCATATATTGAATTAGATAGAATTGCTACTGAAATATTAGAAGTATATAAATTACCTTGGAATACTCAAATTGAACCTAATTATGGGTTTATAATTTGTTATTCAACTAAAGGACATCAAGTACATGAACATAATGATGCTAATTTTAATGTTGAAGGACCAGATAAATCACTAAATGAAGATTTGCCTTATGATTATTTGGATGATGTAGTTCATGTTAGATTTAATGTGTTAATATCTAAACCAACAGTTGGTGGTAACCCAGTTATAAGTGATGTAGAATATGATGTTAAAGAAAATGAAGTATGGAGATGTATTGCTGGCATTGATAAACATTATACAACAAGGGTAGCAGGTGATAAACCTAGAATATTACTTAGTTTTGGTTATTTTATTGATTTAAAGACAGTTAAAAAGTGGCAAAATGAGCAATAAAACTTGTGCCTGGTGTAGTAAACCAACTACATTACCAGCTGTTTTTGCTGCCGATACTCCTTTAATTGAATGGATGGAAGAAAAAATTAATATGATAGCTACAGCTAGAAAAATAAATCGTAATTTAATTTGGGGTGTTAATTCCGATTGGGGTAAATTAGAATTACCACCTGCATTTGAAGCAGAATTACTAGCTTATGATGAATTATTAAGTACAGTAACTAGAAAACAAATATGTAAATCATGTTTAGTTGATGATCACAAATTATGGTCAAAATATTACCAGAATATTATTGATGATCCAGGTGATATTGATATTATATTTGACGAATTAAAATGAAAAATAGAAAAGTAAAACGAACTTGGTTTAGAACCGTCCTTAGGACTATGGTTAGAGATAGGAAATTAACACCTATAGAAAGAATATCATCTAGAGTAGGTTACATGGGAGCTGGTTTATTAATGGCTGGACAATGGACTTTAGAGCCAATGCTATTTATAATAGGATTTATATGTGTTATATTTCAAGTAGCAGTTAGAAGGCAATGGAATTTAGTTCTACTACAATTAAACGGCTTAACAGCTTGGACAATTCACTTTATAAACTCATTACAATGAAAAAATATACTATTGAAATAACTTACATAACAGAAACAAAATATTGTTCTACTAAACCACATAATATAGAATTAGAAACAGATAGATTAGAATGGTCAATGGAACAATATCAAAGAAATAGACAACCTTTTAATTGGAGGATAATAAAATAAAAACATATGAAAATAGACTTTATATACGTTATAAACTTAGCTACAGATTCAAATAAAATTTATAACAATATTCAAAATTTGAAATTCAAAGATGATATTGGATTTTATGAATTCCCAGCTGTTAATGGTTGGGATTTAGTTCAAAATAAAATTGATTCACCTTATCAGTTTAAACAAGCTGATTGGTGGAAAAAAGATTTTGGTTCAAAGCATCCTCAAAATGATTGGTGGAGTAGAGACTTAACACCAGGTGAAATTGGATGTGCTTTATCTCATTATCAAGTAATTGAAGGTGCTTACAATTCAGGTTATGAAAATGTATTAATATTAGAGGAAGATTTTTATTTAAATAAAGAATTTAGTAAATTTCCTGTATTTGAACTTAACCATTTAGATGATGATTGGAGTATTTGTTATTTAGGTAGAAGTCCACTTGAAAAAGATAAAGAAGAATCGGTTAATGAATCAATAGTTAGATGTAAATATACTTTTAATACACATGCCTATATGATATCTAGAAAGGGTATGAAAGAAATATTAGATTCAGGTTATTTAGATAATTTAATTCCATATGATGAATTTATGTCTGCTATTCATTGTGC